>Ga0335073_10000390_pt1 | contig 56639 bp, 42 predicted proteins | sample Lox_Sample_22_FD_207093 | JGI IMG/M metagenome (GOLD analysis project Ga0335073, IMG submission 207093) | Soil microbial communities from Loxahatchee National Wildlife Refuge, Florida, United States - Lox_Sample_2.2 | ecosystem: Environmental > Terrestrial > Soil > Wetlands | place: USA... | reverse complement strand
TCGACCACCCCGGCATCGCGCGCGTCTACGATGCCGGCACGTCTTCCGCCGGAAGGCCGTTCCTGGTGATGGAATATGTCGAGGGCCTTCCCATCACGCGCTATTGCGAGGAGCACAAGCTCGCCCTACGCGAACGCGTGGCGCTCGCCGCGCAGGTGTGCGACGCCGTCGATTATGCGCATCGCCACGGGGTAGTGCATCGCGACCTCAAACCTTCCAACATCCTGGTAACGGACACCGGCAAAGGACCGGCGCCCAAAGTCATCGATTTCGGCATCGCCAAGGTGCTTGACGGACCGGTGCCCGGAAACGCCGCCCATACGGCAGCCGGCGTTTTGCTGGGCACGCTGGAATACATGAGCCCGGAGCAGGCGCAGGCCCTCGGCCACGCACCCGCGCCCGCCTCCGATGTTTACTCGCTGGGCGTAGTGCTGTACGAGCTGCTCTCGGGCGCGCTGCCGTTCGACTCCCGCCGTCTGCGGGAATCCGGGCTCGTCGCGGCTGTCCGCACCCTGGCGGAAGAAGAGCCACCGCTCCTGTCGGCACGCGTCCACGACTCCGCACTCGCGCGGCAGGTATCCGGCGATCTCGACGCCATCGCCGCCAAGGCGCTTCAAAAGGAGCCGCGCCGCCGCTATGAATCGGCCGCGGCGCTCGCCGCCGATCTCGGCCGGTACCTCAATCAGGAGCCGGTCCTGGCGCACGCCCCCAGCATCTGGTATCGCTGGGGCAAAGCCGCCGGCAAACGCCGCGGCACCCTGGCGATCGGCGCCGCGATCGCCGCAGCCGCCGCCGTACCCTGGTTGTTTTGGTCGCCGCACAGGGTGCATCCCAATCCGCAATGGACGCAGCTTACCAGCTATCCCGGATTCGAGTTGCAACCCGCGCTGTCGCCCGATGGCCGCCGTCTGGCATTTTCGTGGAACGGAGAAAAGGACAATTACGACATCTACGTGCAGGCAGTCGGCTCGTCCAATCCCATCCGGCTCACGACCGATCCGGGCTTCGACCAGCATCCGTCGTGGTCTCCCGACGGCCGGAACATCGCCTTCCTGCGGGCCACGGAAGCCGGCGGCGAAATCCGCATCATCCCCGCCGCGGGAGGAGCGGAGCGGCACGTCGCCGATATCGCCCTCAAGGAAGGCGTGGGGGGAACGCGCGAACGCACTCCCGGTCCGGCCTGGTCTCCCGACGGCCGCAGCCTGGCGATCGCCAGCCGCGATGGCGCGCGCGGCCCAATGTGCATCGAGCTGCTTTCGCTGGCCAGCGGCAGCCGGCGCCGCCTCACCTCGCCGGGAAAAGACACTTTTGGGGATTCGCTGCCTGCTTTTTCGCCCGATGGCCGCATGCTGGCATTCGTGCGATCGGCCAGCCGTCCCTCGGTTGACGACGTCTATGTGGTTCCCACGGCGGGCGGCGAGGCAAAGCAAGTGACGTTCGATCACAAGGAAGTGGTGGGTATCACCTGGATCTCGGACCGCGAACTGATCATGGCTTCGAACCGCACCGGTCCGGCCATGCTCTGGAGAGTTCCCTTGCGCGGGAAAACGTTCGAGCCCATTCCGATTGCCGCGCACGCGGTGCGCGACGTGAGCTTCAGCGGCAATCCCCCGCGCCTGGTGCTGGTGGAGTTCTTCACGGAAACCAATCTCTGGCGCCTCAATCTCCGGCAAGCGGGCGCGCGGCCGGAGCGCCTGGCCGCCACCACACGGCGCAATAACAGCCCGAAGTTTTCACCCGACGGTCAGCGCATCGTGTTCGTCTCGGACCGCTCCGGCTATGACGACTTGTGGGTAGCCGATGCCGACGGGACGCATGCGCGGCAACTCACATCCTTCGGCCCCGCGGCGGTGGGAACGCCGCGCTGGTCGCCGGACGGAAGGCAAATCGTGTTCGACGGCGTGAAGGACGGCCGCTCCACCATCTTCACCGTAGAAGCAGCCGGCGGCACGCCGCGCCATTTTACGCAAGATCCCTGGCAGAACATGATGCCGAGCTGGTCGCGCGATGGGCGTTTCATTTACTTTGTCTCAACGCGCGGCAGCGGACAACTGCACGTCTGGAAGCAGGCCGTGGATGGCGGACCGCCGATCCAAATCACGCGGACCGCGGGCGGCGAGGCGGTGGAATCGGCGGATGGCCGCGCGGTTTACGTTTCCGACAGCGCGCGCGGAATCTGGCAGGTCTCGCCGGATGGCCAGGACGAGCACCCCGTGCCGGGGCTGGAAAATGTTCACGACAGCCGCTATTTCGACGTCACCGCCCGCGGCGGCTACTTCCTGCGCGACGCCACCTCGCCGGGCGAAATCGTCTTTTACAATTTCGCCACCCATCGCTCGACCCCGCTGGTCAACCTGGAAGACCGGTTCCTGCTCGGCATGCCCAGCCTTTCGGTAACGAGGGACGATGGCTGGATGCTCTATGCCGAAGTAGACGATAGCGGCAGCGATATTCTGCTGCTGGAGAATTTCCGCTGACGCCGGCGCAGCTTTCACCGCGGCCTATCGCAGCGACCCCGGCTTCACGCTTCTGCTTGGGGGCACGCTGACTTTGCTCCAGCCGTGGCGCGGGTCCCAGCGGTCCACGATGGTCGGCTCATTCAGGTGCGGGCAGTGGGCGAGGTCGTGACGGATCAGCCCCTGCTTCTCCAAGCGGCGGTGCCAGAGTCCGAAACCATCCGTCAGTATGACTTCTTCGGGCTCGAGATCGGGGGAGAAGGTGTAAATCGCGCCCGCTTCACCGGATCCGTCCTCATACGAATGCACGCTCACCCGATTCCCCAATATGTGCAGTACCCTGATCCGGTTGTAAGGCAGAGCCGAAGCGACATTGACGTCGGTGGGAGGAAACAGAAAATAGCGGTACGGCTGACCCATGGGACCGCCGACACAATGAAATCGCGTACCCGCGGTTTGCGGGGAACAGGACGGCGGCCCATCCGGGCGCAGAATTGCGAGGGCTGCCTTGTTGTATTCGTTGTTCAAACCTCCCGCCAATACGTATCGCCCCGAGGCGTTTGACAGGTACGCCAGCGTGTGGATGTGGCCGGTATTCACAAACTCAACCCGGCGAACGCCCTTCAAGGTGAACGATACCAGGGCGCAGGGGCGGTAATCGAGGTGAGTATAGGAAATCCAAACCGAGCTGCGGCCGGCGGCACTGGCCACCGCCGCCAGATCCTGTGCCAGCCACGGTCCGGAAAAGACCGTATCTCCAAAAGTGAATTTCAGGTCCGGTATATAGCTCCAGACCAATCGGCCTTCCGGCGAAAAGCAATACGCTTTCGCCCGGTCGACCTGGCCGAGGACCAGAAACGCCGGTGTCGCGACGGCGTATTCGGAGCCGTTCGCTCCTAAATCGGCGGTGACCATCTGGTGATTGCCGGGTGGAAGACCGCCGGCGGGATCGGGATCCATTGGTTGCGGGAACGGGAAGCTCCATAACAACCGGCCGACCTCGTCCCATGCGCAAATCGAATTACCTTGAAATCCAAACCGCGCAGGCTTACGGGTTTCGAGCCGGCGAATCACGACGGCCCCCGCGGAAAGAGCCAGCGCCCCACCAAGACCCGCGAGAATCCATCGGCGGTTTACGCCGCTGCCGGCGCCGGAAGTTTCCATGGCGGGATTCGGCGGGGTATTTACCGCAACCATCTTCTCTTTCCATGCGTCCAGTTCCGAGCGCCGCGCCCACACCCGCGATTTCTTGCCTTTCAGACGGTACACGGGCAGCCCTTCGTTGGTTTCGCGGTATTGCGCCTCACGAGGACTGATTCCTAAGTACCCCGCTATCTCTGCCCAGGTATGAAGTTCCTGGTCAGGCGCTTTCGGGTCGGCCATGGCAATGATCGGAATAGAAAGAGTAGCAGATTACTTTGCGCGTTTGTGCGCATCTTTGCGCTTGGTTGGAACCAGCATAGATTGTAAGATCGACTTGCCTTGGGCCATCTGCCACTAATGGCAAGCGAACCCCACTGTCTTCCGGATGACGAACTCGCCCGACGAGTATGGGCCGACGGAGATGGCGGCTGTTTTGAACGGCTTTTCACGCGTCACCGCAAAAGAGTCTTCCTCGCCTGCCGGAGTTTCTTCGGAGATAGTTCGGCCGCCGAAGACGCCACCCAGGAGACCTTTTTGCGGGCTTATCGGAGTATCGCGGTCTTTAAGGGTGGAGATTTTGCCGGCTGGGTCCTGCACATCGCGCGGAATGTCTGCATCGACGAGTGGCGGAAAAGCCGGCGGCAAACCAGTCTCGACGATGGGAATTTGGCGGAAAAACCGCCAGCAGGGTATTCCACGGCATCCTTGGAATTGCGCTTGGTAGCGGATTGCGTTCGCGAGGAACTCCGCCTGCTCCCCAATGAGCAGCGCGTGTGCCTGGAACTGAGAATTGAAGGCTATTCCTACGAGGAGACGTCGGCGCGAACCGGGTTACCGGTCAACGCCGTCAAATCCCACATCCAAAACGGCCGACGCATGCTGTGGAGAAAACTGGAACCCGCGTTACCACGGTCGCTAAAAGGCTGATGAAGCGTTTTTCGCGCGAACCGTGTGGAATTCCCCGGGCGAGCTTCGTTATGCAGGTGGAATTGGCGGCGGCAATCGAATGGACGCGTGGAACGAAGACAACTTTTGGGAGGCTATTGTGCCTTTGGTCGGCAGCCGCAATCCATGCCCCCGCCCGGAGGATGGGGACCTTCAACAGCGCCTCCAAAGTTTCGACTCCCCGGCCCCAATGGCCGATGAATTCGAGTGGGAGCAGACCGCGAAGCGCCTGGATCTCTGGCTGGAAACGGCGCTGGCGCCCGGTGGTTCTTTCGGCTTGCAAGGCGATTTGCGCCGGCGGCCCCGCGTGCGCTGGTGGTGGTGGGCGAGCGCGGCCGCGGCGGCGGCCATGCTGGTTGCTACCTTCCTGGCCGGCCGGCTATCGGTGCGGCCCTCCGCGCCGACGCTCGCGGCGGCACACCTGGCCGCGCCAGCGAAACTGCCCGATACCGCGGCCGTAGCGCCGCGGCGGGCGCCGGTGGCCGCCCCGCACCCCGCCAAAACGGCGCCTCGCCCGATTGCAAAGCCCCCCGCAAAACCGCCAGAGGAACCCGCCCCCGCGGAAACTCCCGCGCCCGAAGTCCCGGAGTCTCCCGCGATCGTGGCGCGGGCGGCGCCGCCGACCGCCGGCATCACGCGGTCGCCTCGCGCCGTAAGTCGCGGGCTCCTGTTCATGCGCTCGACAACCCCAGCGCCAGTTCCGGCGCGCATCATTCTCGACGCCGGCACCAGGATCTGGATCGCGTTGACGGACGCGATCCCTGAAGCCGACGGCAATTACCCGTTCCGGGGATCGCTGCTTCTGCCGGTGGCGCGGTCGGGCGCGACCGTGCTGGCGCGCGATACCGGGGTATCGGGCACGGTGAGCAGACAGCAAGGAAAGACGTCGGTCCGGATATTGGAACTTCGCATCGGGAACACAACATACCGGCCATCTGGACTTACCGCGGAGGCGGGTGAAGCGGTGAATTACGACGCGGGAAAGGTTTTGGAAACCTGGACGGGATCAGTATCGATTTATGAATTCCAGAAGTAAGGATTTTTTGCGACCGATGTATGGAATCTTACCCGGACATGCGTTCTTAGAGCAGGAAACAGATTCATCAGTTAGGAGGCAGCCGTGAAATCCAGCATGAAAGTTATCGGAAGTTTACTGACGATGGTCATGATCGTAGCCCTTACGGGTGGGCTGAGTGTGGCCTTCGCTTCTCAGAAGAAGTCGAACACCAGCGGCGGACAGAGCGCGCCCGCTAAAGCGGCGCCCGCACCAGCCAAGGCGGCGACGGCGGCACCGGCAACCAAGAGCGGCACGGCCCCGCAGGGAAGGGGCGGCATCGCACCGCAAGCAAGAGGCGCCGGAGCGGTTGGGACCGTGGCGAAACCCGGCGGAACTCCACCCCCACGAGTGCCCCCGCCACCCTCCAAGCCTCCAGCCGGCGAGGCTGCGAAACCTGCGGGCGGGGGCAATTACCGGCCGCATACCGGGGAGGTCCAGAAAACCGATGCGGCGGGCCGGGTGTCCTACCGCGATCCCACGAACGGGCGGACTGTCATGACTAACCGGCACGGCCAGATCACTCGAATCGAGGGTCCGCGCTCGTTCGACGGCCGGCAAATGGTGATCTCTCGCAATCCTCATGGCGCGAGAGAGGTAATCATGGGCCGTCCCGGCAACCGGATCGTTACCTACGGACGCGGCCGGGGCTTTGTAGAACGGCCGCTTCGCCAGGGATACATATCGCGAACTTATGTAGTTCACGGAAGAGCTTATGCCCGCGTTTATCACGAATCCGTCTATGGCCGATTTCATTACTACCGCTATGTTCCGTCCTATTACTACGCACCGGCGTTTTATGGCTGGGCAGTAACTCCGTGGGGCGCGCCGCTGGTTTACGGATGGGCCGGTCCGATGGGCGCGCCCTGGTTCACTTTCTACGGCGGCTATTTCGCTCCTTACCCAACTTATGTCTCGGCGAACTTGTGGCTTACCGACTACCTGCTGGCGAAAAACCTCGAAATGGCGTACGAGTCCCAGCAGCAGGGCAATCCGGACGCGGCGCCGGAAATCCCGGCGGCGCAGACCCCGCTCAGCCCCGACACCAAGGCGATGATTGCGGAAGAAGTACGCCAGCAACTCGCGGCCGAACAGGCGGCGGCGCTGGTGCCGGCCACAGCGGCCCCCCAGCAGCCCACCGCCGGAGCCGAGCCTTTGCCGCCGTCTTTGACGCAGAAGTTCTTCGTGGTATCCGCCAGCCTGGACGTCACCGCCAACGGGCAGGCATGCTCTTTAACTCCCGGCGACATTATCCAGCGGAGAACCAGCACCGTCGCGGCGGACGGCACGGTGGCGGTTGAAGTGGTGAGCAGCAAACCCGGGGATTGTGGCGCGGACTCCCAGACCGCGGTGGACTTCGCCGCCCTCGAGGAAATGCACAATCAATTCCAGGAACGGCTCGACGAAGGTCTCAAAACGCTGGCCGACGGCGGGGTCAGGGGTGTTGCCGCTCCGCCTTCGGGCATGCGCGCAGCCGCCGACGGAACGGCCACGCCGGCTGGCGATGCGGCAACGCAGCTCTCGGCGCAGGAAACCAGCGCCAGCAACCTCGAAGCGCAAGTGAGGCAAAACCAGTGAATAAAAGAATGAAATGCATGGCAGCCTCTTCCATCCTCCCGATCGCGCTCGCCATGGCTTTGGCGTCCTGCGGTCCCGCCTTCCATCCCACCGTCCAGGATGTGGAGCGCGACATCGTCGGCAAAATCGTGGGCGATCCAATGACGGGATATGCCTGGACGTTCCAGCCGAACGAGAAGCGCACGATCAAAATCGTGGACATCGAAAAAGACGGCAAAAAGGCTGATGTCGTGCTTGAAATGATCACCCAATCGCCACCGCAATGGTTCATCGGCGCGCAGAAGGCGGCAGGCCGGTTGCGGCTCCAATATGAGTACATCGCGGACCAGTGGACGCTGGTGCGCGTGGAGAATTTATCCTTTAAGCCTGTCTAGCCGGAGGTAAATGCCAATGGAAAGATCGAAGCAGGAGCTCATCCAGGAGCAGGTGGGCGAGAAAGCCAAACACGCGGCTACAGTGGTTGCGGCAACCGGGACGGCCGCGAAAGACGCATTCCTGGCCACCGTGCTGGGTGCGAAAACCGCCGGCGAAAAGGCGGTGGTGTTCGGATCCATTACCGGTTTCGTGGCTTTCTTTCTACCGTGGATAACGGTTCTAGGCGCGCTCGCGGGAAGCGGATTGCGGATGGCCAACGATGTATCAGGGCTGTTCTGGCTGCACCCGCTTTCAATGGCCGTATGCTTCCTGATGTCGTCGTTTCTGAAGAATGCGAACGCCAGGAAGCGCATTCTTGCCGCACGCTGGTACATCGTGATCGGAACTGTATGGTTCGGTCCGGGGCTGGCAGCTGTGGGCAACGTGCTTTCCGGCGCGGTCGGCCTCGGCGGTTACCTCGCCACCGCCGGTGCGGGAGCCATCATGGCCGGGGGCATCATGCAAATCGGCGAGCGGCTTCAGGAGATCGCCACGGCGACGCCTTGAGCCAACCTCGAGACACAGGGGAAAGAGAACCACATGAACAAAAGTCATCTAGTTACAGCAGTTGTAAGCGTGGCGCTGTCCACGGGTTTGGTGCTGGCGCAGGCTCCGGGCACGGATGGGCTTCGGTCGGTGTATCGTGTCGCCAGCGTGGGCGGGAACGGCGCGGTAGTGCGCGAAGGGACAGTCGTCCTGATCCTGATGGATGGAATCAAAGCAACCACGCCTTATGGCAATTTTTACTGGCCCAATAAATATAAGGCCGGCCGGGTCGGGCAACGTCTTTTCGTCCCGCCGCCCAATTTTTCGGGGGTGATGAGCCAAGCCCGTTTCCTCCAGGTGAAAGAGAGAGCCTATGTCACCGGCATCGAGCTCAAGTCATCCGACGTGGCTTTTCGGATCCAAACCATTCCCGCGGACGCCAATGAGAGTCCGTATCGCGCCGAGGTGAGCTTCCAGTTCGAGAAGAACTCCGTGCCGTCCATGAGCGCCAAGCAACTACAGGACGCCGTCGGAGAATTATTCGGGGTAGAGGAGGCATCAACGGCGCAGGAACCGCCCGCGGCGGCCACGCGCATGAAGACGCCACCCCCGCCCGAACCGACAGTGGCTTTGAAATTGCCGGCGGTTTATACCAATGCCGAGACGCCTTCAAACCAGATCCAGTTGAATGCCGATAAGACACTTTCGGTGCAGTCGGACGGGCAGGTCTACACCGGCACTTTCGAGATCAATGGCAACACCTTGGCGCTCACCGTGAACGATGCCGCCACCACCGCCACCATCGAGGGCAACAAGCTTACCGACGCCCGCAATCAGATCTGGATTTTGAAGGAATCGGCGCCGGGCACGGGCAACGCCGCCTCGGCGCTCCGGAACGATGACATTCTCAAGCTGGTAAAAGCCCACTTGGCCGATTCGTTGATTCTGGCCAAAATTGCATCGTCGCCCTGCCGCTTCGATACGTCCACTGACGCGCTCATCGTGCTGCAGAATAGCGGCGCCAGCACGGCGGTAATTAACGCGATGCTCACGAAGTGACCAATCGCCGGCAGACGACGTCTACGCTTTGACAAACGCATGCGTGCCGTGCGTGATCGCCGCGCCGGCACGCAAGGCAGCGGCAATCGTCACCACTTCCGATATCTCAGCATCGCTCGCTCCAGCTTGCCTCGCCTTACCCGAATGAATCTCGATGCAGTAGGGGCATTGCGTGGTGAACGCCACCGCCAAAGCCATCAGCTCTTTGTATTTCGCCGGAATCGCCCCGTCGGCCATGGCGGCCTTATCGAAGGCCCAGAATGCTTCCATCGCCGCCGGCGCATTGGCCTCGATGGTCTTCAGCTTAGCCAGATTACTCATGCTGTACATCGCGCACGCTCCTCGTGGGAAATCAACCTATTGTACAGCAGACCAATATTTCCGACCGCGAGGTACCTGACGACAGCGCGACATCGAAGGCGAAGCCGCTCCAGATCGGGCGGAGATGCCACGAAATCCGGGCGTATATGTCACGCAAGACGGCTCTGCCTGTGGTTTTTCCGCACCGTCGCGCCGCCGCAACACGTCCGCGTGGGGCGGGTCGCGAGATTTCCACTTCAACGTCGCTAGTGGGAGTCGGGGGTGCCGTCCGACCATTTGGCGACCGGAACCATGAAGATGGTCAACCGGTCCAAGGTGTCCCGGTCGGCGAGAACGGGCGAACCCGGCACGTCCGCACCCCACGCCTTTGCGTCGGCCAGCGGGACGAAAAACATCAGGTGCGGATGCCAGTGCCCCGCCCCGTCGTTCAGGTGCCCGTCTTTCGACATCATGTAGCACATGGCGCCGACCTCCTGGGTTGGCAACTGCTTCTTGTCGAGCGCTGCCGAGATCGCCGCCGCCATCTCCTCTTTTGACTTTCCCGCGAACAACAACCTGGCCCTGGCCGTCATCAGGGGAAGGTAAGTCCGCACAGCCACCGCATTGAAGCAGATGGGTGCGTGAATTTTCGGATTCCAGAATTCCGGAAAGTCAACGCCGGCAGTCCATGATCGCAGCACCATGCACACAAAACCGTTCGACCCCTGGACCGCCATCTCATAACCCTGGCGTCCGAGGACCATGACCCCGGCATCGTCCGAAACCGCTTTTGGAGCGGCGGTTCTGGCCAGAGCGATTTCGGCGCTCCGGTCCGCCATCAGGAACTGATCCATTCGAGACCCTGCCTGCGCCATTGGGACCAGCAAGCAAGCCCCCGCGATAACTGCCATTCGTTTCATAACCCCTCCTCCTACTCCGCTCGCAAAGCTTGAATCACGTCCACACGCGCGGCGCGTGCCGCGGGCAGCATGGATGCCACCAGCGCCGCCGCCAGCAGCACTGCCGCCGAGCCGATGAGCGTCACCACACCCGGCATCCGGATCACCTGGAAATAACTGCCCGCAAGCAGCGCCAGCAGGTACCCAGCCGCCCCTCCCGCTACCACGCCCGCGCCCGCGATCCACGCGCCCTGCCGCATCACGCTCCCCACTAACTGGCGCGGCTCGCCGCCGACCGCCAGGCGGATGCCGAATTCCCGCGTCCGCCCGCTCACCGAGAACGCCAGCACACCAGCCACTCCCACAATCGCGATCAACAGCGCCACCGCCGCGAATCCGCCGAACACGATGGTGTTCAAGCGGTCCGGCGTGAGCACCTCGGCACGGATATCTTCGAGGGTCGCCGCTTTCTCCACCGGCTGGTCTGCCGACAGCCCACGGATGATGCGCTCGATCGGCGTCACGAGCGAGTAGGGATTACCGTGCGCATGCACGAACAACCGGCCGCTCCAGAGCCCCTCTTGCGCGAACGGCTCGTAAATCGTGAATGCCGGGCCAGGCACCACGTTCTCATCGTCCACGTCGGCCACCACCCCTACAATCCGCCGGGGCTCCGGACTGATATCGACGAATTTCATCACTGGATCGGTCCACATCACGTGCCGGTTCACGGCATCCTGATTGGGGAACATCCGCTGCGCCAGGCTCTGGCTCACCACCACCACTTTCTCGGCTCCGCGGCGGTCGAGATCGTTGAAATCCCTCCCGGCGATCAGGGGAACTCCCAGAGCTGCGAAAAATCCTGGCGAGATGTATCGCATTCGCCCGCGCGGATCTTCCTCGCCCGGTGCCTTTACATGGCCATCCGCCGAGAAGGAGAATCCCGGTCCGAAACTGCCGGCGTCGCGCCAAGGGACCTGAGTACCAAACGCCACGCGCTCCACGTTGGGCAACTCTTCGATCCGCCGGATGGCCTCCCGGTAGAATTCGACGATCTGGTCCGGTGTCTTGCCGTAGGACATCACCGGAACGTTGATGGCCAAGACCTGACGCGTATCGTATCCAGTATCGGTAGTCTGAAGCGAGAGGAGCGTTTTGAGCAGCATCGCCGCCCCTGCCAGCAGGACGAACGACGCGGCGATCTGCACGATCGCAAACACCCGCAGGCGGCGCGTGGTGCTGCCGGTGATGCGCGGGCTGCCGCTCCCCCGGCCGAACCCATGCGACGTTCCCGAAAGAGGCAAGCGGGGAACGTATGCCAGCAGCACCGACGCCACCACCGCCAGCCCCGCTCCCACCCACACGAGGCTGGAATCCACGGTCAGATCGAGCGCGCGCACCGAAAACCGCGAGGCGTAACGCGCCAGCGTCGCCACCATGGGACGCGCGATCGCCACCCCCAGAGCCGCACCCACGCCGCATAGCAGCAGGCTCTCCGCCAGCAGAGTCCGGCGCAGATCAAGCGCACTCGCGCCCAGCGCCTCGCGAATCGCGAGCTCGCCTTCCCGCCGCACGGTCCGCGCGAGCACCAGGTTGGCGACGTTGGAGCAGGCAATAATAAAGACCAGCCCGGAAGCTGCCAGCAGCACCCACAGTACGGTCTTCGCCTGCGAGGTAATCTGATCGCGCAGGCGAACCGCGGTGATCCGGTTCTGGCCTCTCGGCGAGTATGCTTCCGGGTGCTGCTGGACCATCGACTGGTACGCCGAAGTCAAATCGGCCCGCGCCTGATCGAGCGTCACCCCGGGCTTCAGACGGCCGAACAACTCCGTCATGCGGTGGACGCGGCCCTGCACCATCGTCGCCGAGAGGTGATGGGGACTGGTCACCACGTTGGCGATGATCTCGGTTTCGGCCGGATAGGGGACGGACGGTTCGAGCACTCCCACAATGGTCGCAGTCCGCGTTCCCAGGCGGACGGTTTTGCCAACTACGGACGGGTCGCGTTTCAGCGTGCCGGCCCAGAATCGGTACGTGAGCACGCAGGCGCCGGCCGCTGCCGGGCCATCGTCACCCGGTCCGAGGAGGCGTCCGAGCACCGGATGGAGTCCCATCACGTCGAAATACGACCCTCCGACCACTCCCGAGCGCACCTCCTGCGGCTTTCCCAGCCCGACCATGGTGAACCCGATGGTCGAGAAGTCGCCGAACTCGCTGAAACTGGTGACCCGCGACTTCAGGTCGTGGATCTCGGGGACTGAGAATGTGGCATTGTCGATGTGCAGGCCGGGAGCGCTTTGGCGGATGTAGATGAGGCGGTCCTCATCGCGGTTGACCAGCGGCCGAAGCAGCACACCGCGCACCAGGCTGAAAATCGCCGCGTTGGCGCCGATGCCGAGCGCCAGCGTCAGCACTACGGTGGTCGTCAGACCTCTGGCGCGAGCCAGGGAGCGGTAGGCAAATTTCAAATCTTTCAGGAAAGTCACGACAGGTCTCCTTCGATTCCCTCTTGGTGCATTTCCGCCTGCATCCTATAGTCGAACGGCGGAACGCCGGATCGACACGGCGCAGTCAGTTTTTTTCATCCTCGCCCAAAAACTGGCCCAAGGCGTCCAATTTGCGTTCCCACATCGATCGCCGGTCGGCGAACCATTGTTCCGCGGCGGACAGCGCGGTGGGTTCGATGCGGCAAGTTCTCACCCTTCCCGCCTTCTCCGTGCGGACCAAGCCGCTCTGCTCCAGGATTTGCAGGTGCTGCACCACGGCGGCGAGGGTGATGGCAAGCGGCGCAGCCAGGCGCGAGACCGACATCGGCCCCTGGCTGAGCCTCTCCACCATCGCCCTCCGGGTGGGATCGCCCAAGGCGTGGAAGATACGGTCGATATTGATTCCGCGGGACATCGCCCTACTCGATTTCCCGGGTCAGTGCGTCCAGGATGCTGTTCCACCCCTCCTGGCGCATCCCGGGGCCGTCGGACCCCTCGAAAAACGCACCCTGCTCGGTGAAAAGCAGAAGCGTACCGGTATCGGACGGGAGCAATTCCACGGTCGCCAGAGAGGCGGAGATGCGTTTCCCGCCGATGGTCATGGTGTAGGCGAAGACGATCCGGCGGTTGGGGGCGATGTCCTGATAAACGGTGTCATTTGTGATTGCCGCGCCTGGAAACGGGGTGTCCGGGCCCATGACGGCTTTGGTCTGTTCGCGGCCGCCCACCTGAAAGTCCATGGCAAATTCGGCGTTACGGAGTTCGCGTTCGGCAAACCAGCGGCGTTTTTTGGCCGGATCGGCAAAGGCAGTGAAGACACGTTCGGGCGCGGCGGAATAGCGGCGTTCGATGGTGAAAGTGGCATGGGTTACGGTTGAATTCATGATGGTCCCTCAAGATACTTTAAGATTTACTTAACTATCGCACGGGCCAGGGCTCATTGTCAAGCATTTACTTAAGTATTCGAGAGGCGTTGGTTTCGAGGTTGGCGCAGGTATCCTCCAAACCAACCACGCTCTGGCAGGAGCGCGTGTGTTTGCTTTCCGCGCGCCGCCGGGAAGTTTTGGGTGCCGGCACTAAAGACTTGTCCAGTGCGGCCGATACAGCTAGTGGAGAGTGCAATGTCATTCAAGCCGCTAGGGATGTTCCTGTTGACTGCCGCAGTCCTGCCGATGAGCTTCGCCAGTGAGGGTGGGGGAACCGTTTACCCGGTCGGGGCGGAGACGGTGATGCCGGGTATAATGCCACCTCCCGGCAAGACGATTCTTTTGGAGTTCGACAATTTTTATCAGGCCAATGGGGTCATGGATGGAAACGGACGCAGCGCCGTTCCGGGGTTTCACCTGCGGGTTGCGGCGTTTGCAGTAAAAGTAGTCCACAACTGGGGCGTCAAGGCTCTGGGTGGCACATTGGTCAGTTCCGCGGCGGTGCCGCTGGTGTATATGCACCTGGATGGGCCCTTCGGTTCGGTCCACAAGACCGGATTGGGGAATCCGGACATCGGATTGTTGGGAGTGGCGTATGGTAAGGGGTCATGGCACTGGTGGTACGGCGTGGACAGTTTTGCGCCGGGCGCTTCCTACAGCAAGACAGACATTCTCAATGTCGGCCAGCACAACATGGCGTTAGCGCCAGTCGGCGCGATTACCTGGATGCCGCATCAGGCGAAGAGCGAGCTGAGTTCCCGCTGGCAGTACGTCGTCAACTTCACCAACCCGGCCACGGAATATCGCTCGGGCCGCGAGTTCATGTGGGAATATGCCGGCATGCAGAACCTCACGAAGGCGCTCTCGGTGGGCGGAAGCGGATACTATTACCAGCAAACCAGTGACGACCTCCTGAACGGACTCGCGGTTCCAGGCGGAGACCGAGGGCGAGCGGTCGCCGCCGGCCCGCAGATCAAATACCGGGTCGGCCCGGCCGAACTGATCGTCAAGTATCAGAAGGAAGCGCTGGTCGAAAATCGCACGCGCGGCAATTCTTTCTGGGCGCAGGTCGGGCTGCCGCTGTGGCATCACGAGCACTAAGGGGGGAAGTTGATGCTCCAAGCATTCAGTTTGCGGGCCCGCCTGCTGGGCGGATTCGGCGTTCTCCTGCTGGCAGGGGTTGTGGCATCGGTTTACTCGCTGTACACCGTCGACAGTCTTGGGCGGCAGTTGCGCGATGAGATCGAACTCGGCTCAGTGCGAGTAGACCAGGCGAGGCAGATCACGATTGGGCTGGCCAATATGCGAAGTGCGCTTCGCGGGATTTCGCTATTCACTTTGACGAAGAATACGGATGCGGCGGAAAAGGCCAAATCGGCTTTCGAAGCGGCGGCGGTCGAGATGGATGAAAGCCTGCATGGGTTCACGAAAGGCAATCTCGCCGCGGGGGACCGCATCCAGATAGAGGCGATTCAAGCGGGGCTGAAAGAGTGGATGGCGTGGTTTCCGCAGTTCGTCAACCTCAGCTTTTCCGGACAGCCGGATCAAGCCAGTGCCATCACCCTCGTGAAGCTGACGCCACTGATGAACCAGATCCAGAAGGCCGCCGAAGAGATCGGCAAGGCGAATCGGGCCCGGCACGATGCGGCGCTCTCCGCCGTCGATAAGAACATGGAAGAAAGCCGGCTGATCACCGTACTGCTGGGGTTTCTCGTGCTAGTAGCCAGCGCCGCCGGCTTCGTCGTGGTGTCGGACCTCGTGACTTCCCTGCGGCACACCGCGGAATCCGTCAAGGCGGGCGCGGCGCAAGTGCTCAGCGCGTCGAATCAACTGTCGTCCGCCAGCCAATCGCTGGCGCAAGGCACTTCCGAGGAAGCTGCCGCTCTGCAAGAAGCGGCGGCGTCGACGGAGGAAATCAGTTCCATGGCGCGGCGGAACACCGAAAGCTCGCAGACAGCCGCCGACATCACCACGCGCTCCGGCGAAAAGTTTCAGAACGCCAATCAATGCCTGGACATGATGCTGGCGTCGATGCGGGATATTGATAGTTCCAGCAGCAAGATTTCGAAAATCATCAAGGTGATCGACGAGATTTCGTTTCAAACCAATATCCTGGCACTGAACGCCGCGGTCGAGGCGGCTCGCGCCGGGGAAGCCGGGTTGGGGTTCGCGGTAGTGGCCGACGAGGTCCGTAACCTGGCACAACGGTGCGCTACCGCGGCCCGCGACACATCAGGTTTGATTGAAGAATCGATCGCCCGTTCGGCGGACGGCATGTCCAAGGCGAACCTCGTCGCGGAAGCCACACGCGCGGTAAGCATCGACGCCGGCGAAGTGCAGCGATTGGTGGAACAGGTACACGGTTGCAGCCAGGAGCAGGCTTTGGAGCTGGAACGGATCGGCAGGAGCATCACCGCCCTCGAGCAGGGAACGCAGCGGACCGCGGCGGCGTCGGAAGAGAACGCGTCCGCGGCCACCGAACTGCATGCGCAGTCGGGGGCGTTGGCGGAAATCGCGCACCGGCTTTCCGTCCTCGTCGACGGCGCATGACGCGCACGCTAGACTGATGGGGATGGCCATCTGGCTGACTGAAGCTGATGTACGTTCCGTCCTGCCGATGGACGACCTCATCTCCTCGATGGAGACTGCGCTCACGGCATTCTCCTCCGGGCAAGTGCGGCAGCCCGTGCGGCAGGTAATCGAGGCCGGAGCGAGCGGGAATTTCTTCGCCGCCATGCCGGCGTGGCTCGAAGCCGGGCCGGCGATGGGCGCCAAGCTCGTCACGGTTTATCACGCCAACGGAGCGCTCGGCCTGCCGACTCATCAGGCCGTCATCGTTCTGCTGGATGCCGAAACCGGCGCGCTGCTGGCGGCGATGGACGGCCGCTATATCACCGAGGCGCGTACCGCAGCGGTCTCGGCCGCGGCTCTCCGGCGCCTGGCGCGGCCAGGAGCACGAACCCTGGGTATTGTCGGCAGCGGAGTTCAGGCGGGGAGCCATTTGCGGGCTTTCTCGCTGGTATGGAATTTCGACGAGATCCGCTGCTGGAGTCCCACGCGGGCCAATCTCGACCGATTTATTGCGGCACACCCTGAAGTACGGGCGGCCGCAAGCGCCGAGCAAGCCGTGCGCGGCGCGGATGTGGTTCTCGCGGTAACCGCGTCATCCACCCCGGTGGTATGGAACGGATGGGTCGCGGATGGCGCCTGTGTGATTGCGGTGGGCGCGTGCCGGCCATATCAGCGCGAAATGGATCCGCGGCTGGTGGGCCGCGGCAGGGTGATTGTCGATAGCCGCGCCGCCGCGCTGAAGGAAGCGGGCGACCTGGTGATGGCCATCACGGAGGGCCATTTTTCGGCAGATGGCATCGCGGGCGAACTGGGTGAGGTGCTGGGGGGACGAGTGCCGGGCCGCACTTCCGATCGCGAGGTCACCATTCTCAAGCCCCTCGGCCAGGCGGTGGAAGACGTGGCGGCCGCCCGGCTCGCGTACACACGGGCGCTCGCCATGGGCAGGGGATTGCGGCTTGTTTGATTGCGTGGTAACGGGCGCGGGCGCGTTCGGAGCATGGTCTGCGCTGCGCCTGCGGGGATCGGGCCGCTCGGTGGCCCTCGTCGAGGCGATCGGGCCTGGCAATCCAAAAGCGAGTTCCGGCGGATCGTCGCGGGTCATTCGCATGGGCTACGGCGCGGATGAGATCTACACGCGCTGGTCGATGCGGTCGCTGAGCGCGTGGAAGGAGCTTTTCGATCGCGCCGGGCGAAGCGATCTGTTCCAAAATACCGGAGTTCTGTGGACCGCGCGCCGCGGACATCCGTATGGTGAGGCCACAGTCGCAGTGCTGCGCGAACTGGAAGTGCCGCATCAGTTACTCTCCGGCTCGGATCTCGCCCGCCGGTATCCCGCCATGCGCTTCGAGAGCGAGACTTTCGGCATTCTCGAACCCGAAAGCGGCGCGCTGCTGGCCAATCAGGCGGTGTCCGCGGTTGCGCAGGAGGCAGTTCGCGCCGGCGTCGAACTCATTCCGGGAAGCGTTCTTCCGTTTGCCGAAGAGGGCCGGCTGGAGCGGGTAACTACGGACGGCGGTCAAACCATCGAAGCGAAAACCTTCGTTTTCGCCTGCGGGCCATGGCTGCCGAAGCTTTTTCCCATAGCCATCGGCGGGCGAATCCGCGTGACCCGCCAGCCCGTCTTCTATTTCAACGCGTGGGACATCTCCATGCCTGTGTGGATCGACTTTACCGACCCTCGCGGCGCCTATACGATCCCGCCCATCGGCGGCAAGAGTTTCAAACTGGCGCTCGACCAACATGGCGCGCCGTTCGACCCCGACTCGGGCTCGCGAACGGTCGCCGGCGAGGAGACCGCCGCGGCGCAGGCATTTCTGGCGGAACGCTTCCCTGCCCTTGGCACCGCGGCTGTAGTCGAAACGGAGGTTTGCCAGTACGAAAGCACTTCGAGCGGGGATTTCCTGATCGATCGCCACCCGGCGATGCCGAATGTGTGGCTCGTGGGCGGTGGATCCGGACACGGTTTCAAACATGGGCCGGCGGTTGGGGAGTATGTCGCGCAGGCGATCGGCGACGGGAATCCCGAAACGCGATTCTCGTGGGCCAAGAAGCTGGAAACCGCAGCGCGCCGGGTCTATTGATCTAGGGCGCCGGCACAATCACGACGCAGGCCGGTTTGTCGATCGTGGGGGTGGGCCGTCCCACGGGACGCAATTGCCCGGTGTGGGGGTGAACGGTATAAGCGCTGAGGTTGCCGGAATCCTGATTGCCAACGAGCATGTACGCGCCGGTGGGATCGAGCGCGAAATGCCGTGGCGTCCTCCCCGTGAGGGGCGTGATTTCGAGCAGGGAAAGGGTGAACCGCACCGGGTCGGGCACCACCAGCGCCATGCTGTCGTTACCGCGGTTGGAGGCATACACTACCGTGCCGGCGGCGTTCACGGCAATCTCGCCACCCAAGTCGGGGCCGGTATACGCATCGGGTACGATCGGAATGGTTGCCAGTGGGTGCAGTTGGCCCTTTTTCAAATCGAAAAAATAGCTTGTTACCGACGGCTTGGTTTCATTGATGGCGAATAAAACGCTGCCGTTCGGGTGAAAAGCGAGATGGCGTACGCCGGCGCCGGGAGGACCCTCGATGTAAGGCGGATCCGCGGGAGTCAAAGCGCCGTTTTCGGCATTAAAGCGGTAAACGTAGATGCGGTTCAGGCCGACGTCCGCCGCCAACAAGAAGCGATTGTCGAGCGCAAACAGCACACAATGAACGCGCGAGGCGCCGTGGTGTTCCTCGAACGCCAACGCTTTGCCCACCCCGCCATCGCGGCGCAGTGGCAGGACGGCGAGGCTGCCGCTGCCATAGTTGGCCACTGCAATCCATCGTCCACTGCGGTCCAGAGCCAGATGACAAGGGGAGTCGCCCTTCGACGACGCCTGGTTGATGGGCGAAAGCTTGCCCGTTTTGGGATTGATCAGGAAAGAATTCACGCTTCCGCCGGCTTGCTGGCTGACGGCGTAAAGGAAGCGGTTGTCGGGGTGGGCCACGAGGAAGGTCGGATTGGGCAGGGCGGCCATCAGTCCAAGCGGCTTGAATTTTGCGTTGCGGGGATCGAAGCGATAACCGTAGATTCCACGGCTCGTGCCGGTGGTATACGTCCCGGCATAGACCAGGTAGTCCGCGCCGTGGGCGCCGGCCGCCAACAGCAGGACCGCGGCCCACCCGCGAAGATGTAGGAGATTCACCAACGATCATTAGACCGCGGAAAGGATGCGGCAGGCAACGATGCGATGGGGGCGCCGGCACCGCCTGTCCGCGATTTTTGCTGCCGGCGTCCGGGAAAAGGGAAAGCCGGGCGCTCGCGGCAACCTCAGGCGCTGTCCTTGCAAGCAATGCTGAAGCGCTGCTCGCGGTACCTCGTCGTCTTGCATCGGAGGAAGTGAGTACCGACATCGCCGAGGGCAATGCTGTGTCCGGCACGGTGAGGGCAAACCAATTGGTGGGGAGTTGTCCCGGCGCTCCTCGGGCGCCGGTGGCCTCTACGGTTATGCCAGATTGGCGGCGAGGCACTCGCACTTTCCACGGAGTGTCTTCGGATTAGGAATTCTCAGGAAGTTCTCAAAGGATCGAGGAAGGTTGGGCCGGAAGGGAGAGGAATCCTTCCGGCCCAATGGGGGTTAGGCTGTGAGCTGCAACGAATCGAGTGGTTGCGCTTCGGGAACGCCGCCGACCTCGGCGCGCGCTATTTCGTAACGATCCGTGCCGTTGAAATACTCGGCCACGGGGTAGAGGGGATAGGGTACCAGCTCGGCAAAGACCCGCCCCAGACGGTTTTCGATTCTGTAGATGACATGAAAATAAGTTCCCCGGTCAAGGCCGAGGCGGCGGCAGCAGAGTCTCCAGTCTGCTCCGAGTAAGAAATGGAGGCGAAAAACGCGATTCTCGATCTCCTCTAAAGTGCGCTTGCTGACCAGGCAAAAGTCGGCCATATACTCTTCGCGTTTGCGCGAGTAGGCGCGATAACCGGTCGGTCCGCCGCACCGCTCCCAGGTGACGGGATTGGTGTGCGCACCCAGAGCGATGCACTCCCGAAAGCGGCGATAACAGACCCGGAAGATCGCTCGAAACACGCAATTACACGGCGACTCTTCACCCCGGAGAACAGGGATGAGACCGTAGCCGTGGCAGAAATTGCAGGAGGCCTTAGCAAGGCCAATTACGTTGGATCGGTCCCAATGCATATATGTGTCCTTTGGAGGCGGGCCAGCTAGCATCCCTGCCGGCGCCTGTCTTTTCGTGCTGACCTCAACTCTAGCTCCGAGAAGAAAACCGTCAAGATTTCATACTGAGAGATGCCCGGCAATTCATGGTACTAGTTGAATGACCGTACTGCTAATGCTATGAGTCGTAAGAGATTTGCTCAGATTTTTGGCTCAGTTTATGCTTTTTGGTTTAATATCGAGTTCCAGAAGCGCCGCGTGCGAATCCGGTATCCCCCTATTTCTGAAAGAAATATGGCCGCCCGTCGAAAATGACCCTTGGCGACCTCCAACAACGGTTCGTAGCTCTGCTTCGCTCACGGGTTCGCAACGGCGAACTGACGGAGCGCGGATTGGCGCGGATGGTTGGAGTCTCGCAGCCCCATATGCACAACGTCCTTAGCGGGAAACGTGGGTTTTCCATTCAGACAACGGACGACATGATGCGGCAACTACGGGTGGACGTCCTTGATCTGATAGAACCTGACGAGTGGATGGCGCCGCGAAAACGGACTTAGGGCGCTTATGCTAAATTCGAATCTATGCTGTTCGAGTCCGACAAGGTGATGTTCGAGATCTACCGCGAAACCGAGTATTCCGGGCAATATCGCGTGGTCTACTTCACCGAATTGCAGGATCACAACAAAGAAACCGAGATCAATCACGCCCTAGCCGGCGAGCATTTCTTCGACGGATTCATCAAGAACTTTCGCAAGGACGAAGCCAAGGAGATCATCTCGTCACTCCTTGGGCGGCTGAACAGCGGCGAAAAACTCGATCCGCAGGAAGTCGAGCGCGCGCTCGGCGATCACATGGCTTGATTTTGCGAATCACCCGATTCCCAACCCTTTCCGAAGCTCAGTTTTTTGGATGCACGGCGGCGTTTGTGGACTCCCTTGCGGGCGAGTTGAACGGCGCCGCCAGCGCCTTGCGGCGGCTCGAGCTCCAGGTGAAAGGGGGTGCATTTGCTTATGAGATGACGCTCGATACGCATCGCTACGGCGCGCTGATCGTGCTCGACCGGTGGTCAGCGCTGGTTTCGGCGTTCGGCCCGCACCTGGAGCTTTCACGGCATCGGACGATTGTCGATGAGGGCGCCGCGCGGGTGAAGACGGCCGAGGGAATTCTCAGCACCGCGAACCAAGTACTGGACAACGCGGACCGGTATACCTCGGAAGTGGTAGAAGCCTGTCTGCTCGCGTTCCAATCGCTCCAGACCACCTTTGCGGAGGAACGGCAGGAGGCTGATCGATCGGCCAAACTCGGGCCAATGCTGCCCGAAGATTACACCAGCGCGCGGCGGATTTTCGCAGAGGACCTGGCAGCGCGGTAGGCTGGCGGCTAGCGGCCGATGACCACGCCCACACCCGCGGGAGCCAGTTGCAGCCGGTCGATGCGATACCCCATCTGCACCAATTGGCCGACCATCGCCTCGGGATAGAAAGGCAGGATGAAGTTCCGGATGATGAAATCGAGCGTTTTGCCGTCCAGCTCCACTCCGGAAATCGAGACACGTTCGACATCCACGCGGACTTTGCCGCCGCCGGAGTGGATCGTCACGGTGGCGCTCACGGGATGCTCGCCATCGAGCAGTTTCGACATCAGCCACCCGGGCTCGTAGCCCTGAGAGCGCCGCAGCTTGCCGAAATCGACGAACGCCGTACCGGAAGCGCGATCCTGCCCCTCGAGCACCAGCTTGCAATCGCGGACGCCCGGGGGCGCTTCCCTGGCGGCAAAGGCGTTCAGTTCGCCGATGCTCAGGTCCACGCGCGCGCCGGGCTGAAGACGGCCGCTTTCGATGAGGTCGAATTTCTGGCGCGCGGAAGAATAGAAATCGAAGCCAAACGCGATCCCCACCACCGCGCAGGCGGCGAACAGCAAGCCCTTCACACTTTTACTATACGCTGCAGGCGCGGCGGGAGTTGGCAGGCCCTTACCACACCGCCAGTACGTTCGTGATCGTCACGCCCGATGGGAAATTCACCGAGGTACAGGTCCACGTGGCACTGGCGGCCGTTCCGTTCACCAGCGAGCACGTGGCGACCGAATCCGCCGCGTTCTCCGCAGTCAGGTACAGGGTGATGGTGGTCGAGGTGGGGATATTCTGAGTCGTGATGGCTACCGTAACGGGACTGGACGAGTTCATGGTCACATCCGGTGTCATCGGATTGGCCTGCGGATATTGCGGCGCAGCAACGTTATTGACGCTGGTGACGGTGACGGTCGGGAGGCCGGAAGGCAGCGGCGGTGCGTAGAGCCCGGCAATCACCGACGGTCCTAATAAGTGCTGATTGTTGTTGGGGATACCATTGGTGGCGGCGCTGATCTCGATGACCCCGGTGTTCGACTGCGCGTAGGTCTCGAGCACTCCGGTGCCGGTGACCGTTGGGGCGATCAAGTGAATGACACCGCCCGAACCGGCCGAGCCGCAGGATGCATTTCCGACGCCGCAACTCCCCGCACCTGCGTTGGCCGTAATGAGTCCGTTAACCGTGATGGAACTGGAGCTCACAAGGCGAAACGCACCCCCTCCTCCGCCTCCGTTCCCGCCGGCGGTGCCGGTACCTTGATATCCTCCTCCGCCGCCGGATCCCCCGATCAGGGGCGTCAGTTGATTGTTGTAGTAGGAGTAGACACCTTGCCCGCCGTTTCCGGAGGCTGCGGACCCCGCGACGCCGCCGCCGTAGCCTGCGCCGGGCTGCGCGGCCTGGCCCAGGTAGCCACCGACGCCGCCGGGAAATCCTCCGGGCCCCGGCGCGGCGGGAAAGCGGTTGAGCCCCGGATTGGAGGCGTTCATTTGTGCCCCGGGCTGGCCATCCGCGTGAATCGTACCCAGGATCGTGACCGCTCCCGACGCCAGCCAGACCACCGAAGCGTTCCGCCAAAGCGCACTGGTCAGCACGACCGTCGTGTTTGCGCCTATAGTGATGGTCGTAAAGTTACAGACGTTGTTGGCGCACTGATTGGGCAGCGTGGTGGGATCGAGCGTCACCGTGCCGGAGGCTTCCAGATCGAGCGCCCCATCCGAGTTGGTCGATCCGCTGCTGAATTGCGCCTGCACGACTGCCGGCAATGCGGCCAACACCAGAATCAGATAGCTTCGAGTCATCATCACATTCCCTTTCGCAAAAGCCTTCATTGGTCGAGCACCACCGATCCTTCGGTATGGACAGCCAGCACGCGGACTCCCGTGAGCGCCGCCGGCAGCAACAAGCGGAAGCGGCCGTCAGTGCCGGCGGTCACGCTGGCCGGCGCGGAAGTGGTGAGCGCCGATGGCGGGACCACGCTCTGCACTCCACCCGGCACGGTCCACAACAGTTGTGCCGCCGCGGGGGCGCCCCCCGATTGGTAATAAATCGCCGCGATTTCGTGCTCGCCGGCAGTCAGGTCGACAGGAGCATTGTCGGCCACTGGGATGCCATCGATTTCCAGGCGCGCGCCGGCCTGCGCGCCGAGTTGAAACTGATAATCCCCGGCTGCCGGAACCGTCAGCGCGCCGTGGAATCGAACCGCGTAATTCTGGCCCAGCCCAACGCCCATCGGGTCCACCCCGAACACCCCGTTGGGGTTGGGAAAATTCAGCGCGCTGACATAGCCGGTTCGCGCCGGCTGCAATCCCGTCAAATCGGGAACCGCGTTCAGCGGCTGGTTGAACTGGTAATAATCCGCGGTCAATCCGTTGGCCTTCCAGGTAAGTGACGCGCCGGGAACGGGTGCGCCGCCGCTCGCCGAGACTCGCCCGGTGATAGCCACGCCCAAATCGGGCGTCACCGCAATCTCGGTGGGCATGGAAGTCATCGCCTGTCCGAGCGCCGACTGGCCGCCGGCTTGAAGCGTCAGCGACTTCACATCGTAGGGAACGGTAAACCACGTCTTCAGCCTGCCGGTGCCGGACGATGCCAGCACCGCGCTATCGGCGAGCAGTTGCAGTTCGGGCCAGAAGCCGGAAGGCGGCGCGATGTCCACCGCGACGGTCTGGCCGGCCGTCAAAGTTTCGAGTTCCTGGCCCGCGGCGGTACTCGGCGCGCCGCCCGCCAGGCGCGGCGTGGCCGCGGAAATCGCCAGCGCCGGGACAGTCTGTACGCCCGTCGCAGTGTTATTGGTGGAGAAGAGCTGGAACGCGTAGCGGGAACCGGCCGGGACGCCGGGCTCGCTGCCCGGCGCGAGATAGCTGTTGAAGACTGACAGGTTTTCGGTAGCGAAATTATGCCCGGCCGGCACTCCAGGCTCCGTTCCCGGCGCCAGATAGGTATTGAACACGGACAGGTTCTCGGCGGCGAAATTATGGCCGGCCGGGACGCCCGGCTCGGTCCCCAGCGGAATGAAGGTGTTGAATACCGCCAGCCGCACCGATACAGAGTTCTCGCCCGGCGGATTATAGACGTGGAAGATGTTACCGTTCGATGCAACGGAGGTGGACTGTCCGAAATCGTTGCCGGCGACCAGGACGGAAACGCCGCCACCCTGCCCGACGGTAGCGGTAAAGTTCGCCTGGGTATTGCCCGTGTAACTTACGCTGCTCACTTGGATGCCGGCAGTGCCCAAAAACTGGAAGTTCGCGTTGGCCAGATTGGTGCCCTGAACGGTGACGCTGACAGTTTGGCCGTCGTAACCCAGGTTGGGCGAGATAGACGTGATGGTGGGGAGGTTGGGAACGGTGAAATTCAACGTGCCGGACGTGACGGTCGAGCCGTTCACGGTAACGCTCACCGGCCCGGTGGTCACCCCGGCCGGCACCGAGACCACGAGCGCGGTCGAAGAGGCCGACACTACCGTAGCAGCCACGCCGTTGAACAGGACGGTGTCGCCGGAAGCGGTGGTGCTGAAGTTCTGGCCGTAAATGGTCACGGTAGCGCCCGCCACGCCGCGCGCGGGAACCACGTTGAGGATGGCAAGCGATCCTGCGCCGACAGTCGAGCGGCGGATTTGCGTGGGATTGCCCGAAGCGTCGTAATCGTATTCGAGCAGGTTGCCGCTGGAATCGAGCACGCGGAAGAGTTGGCCGTTGCCATCGTAGAAATAGCGGAAGTTCACCTGGCCATACGCGGCCGATAGGAACATGGCTGCGATTAGCGCGGCGCGCCATGATGGAATGCGCCGCGCCATTACTTGATCCCCTGGGGCGCCAGGCTGACGCCGCCCATTTGATTTCGTGTACCGGGATTGGCCACCGGAACGTGGCTGCGCCACCAGGCGGCCAAGCCATCAAAGGGATCTCGCGAAAGGCTGGTTCCGAATGGATCCGTGGAGGACAGAGGGCTGTTATTGAGATACCGGTACCGGTTGGGGTCGTTGGGGAACAGCGTATTCTCTTCGCTCAGGAAGCGCCCGGCGAGGGGATCGTAGGAGCGCGTGCGGAAATTGTAAAGGGAATTCGCGGCGAAGGGATTGCGGCCCGCAAAGGCGAACGGAAAAGCATTGCCCGACGCGGTAGTCTGTCCGAAAGGTTCGAAGTAGTTGGTGCCATCCAACGCTGCCGTGGCGCCGGTGCTGGCGACGATGTTGCCCACGCCGTCGCGCAGGGAGAATTCGGCATTGCCCGCGGAAGTGAAGGTGGCGAAGTGGGAATCCGGCCAGATGCCGGTCAGCAGCGAAAGGGGCGAGCCGCCGGAAGAGATCGCGACCACGTTAGTCGCTTCATCGAGGAGAAAAGTGGTGTTCGCACCGCCGGTTGCCGACTCCTGCCTGAGGTTGCCGCGAAAATCGTAAGTGAATTGCGTAGTGGCTCCGCCGGGCTGGGATATGGACTTTAGCCGGTTGCGCCCGTCCCAGGTATAACTCGTCGTGCCGCCGGTACCGGATTCGGTGAGCCGATTGCCATTGCCGTCATAAGTCAGGGTCTGGCCGCCAAACGCGCTCATCTCGTTGGCCAGGTTGAAGGTTCCGGTAGTGGCTGGTGTGGTCAGTGCCTGCGCCAAGCCCGTGGACTGGCCGGCCCGGTTGCTCGACGGATCGTAGGAGTAGCTGAAAGCGGCAAGCGAATTATTTCCCGCCTGGTGGACGATGGAGGAAATACGCGCCAGGGGATCGCGCGTAATGGTCGAGGAAACTCCGTTGGACCGGCTCAGCGACGCCGGCAGGTTTCGCGGGTCATACGTCAAGTTGACGCTGGCCTGCGGCGCGGAGGCCTGGGTAAGATTGCCCGCTGCATCGTATTGGTAACCGACTTTGGAAAAGCCGGTTGCCTGGCGCGAGGCCATGCGGCCCAATCCGTCGCGCGTGTAGGTAATCGCGCCCGCCGGCGATACGCTGCTGGAAAGACGGCCCGCGGCATCGTATTGGTAGGCGAATACTCCTCCCGCGGAATCGTTGGCCTGGATCAGGCGGCTGTTGGCATCGTACGTACGAGCCACAGATGCATCGGAATAGGTCTCGGTAGCCAGCCGATTCAAGGAATCGTAGCTAAACTGCGATGTCTGGCCGCGGCGATCGGTGTGGCTGGTCAGGTTGCCCAGAGGGTCATAGGCGAACGTCTCCTGCCGGCCGAGGGCGTCGGTCCGTTTGACCACTCGCGACAAGGAATCGTAGACATAGCTGACCTGGCTGCCGCGCGGATCGGTGACGGTGAGAAGGTTGCCGACTGCGTCATAGGTATAGACCGTGACACCGCCGTTGCCGTCCGTGGCGCGTATGAGCCGGTCGAGCGGGTCCCAGGTCTGGAAACGCTGCACCCCGGAGGGGTCGGTGACCTGGATGGGCCGGAACAATTCGTCGTAAGCAATGGTCGTGGTCTCGCCGAGAGCATCCTGGATGGCGGTCAAGTTCCCGAAGGTGTCGTACTGAAAAGCGGTGGTCTGGTTCGCGGGATCGGTGACTTGTGTGGGGAGCCCGTACAGCCCCACGGTGATGCTGGTATGGTTTCCGAGCGGATCGGTGATGCCGGTCAGATTTCCATGGCTGTCGTATTGATACTGCGTGACCGCTCCGGTGGGATCGGTAATCGACGTCACCCGGCTGAATAGCGGATCGTAGGTGTAGGTGAAGGTGTTGCCCAGGGAGTCGGTTTTGGTGAGCGCGTTGCCGTTGCCGTCATAGGTATAAGTCATGTCGCCCCGGGTGGGATCGAACAAGGCGGCGCCCGTCGGCTCGTTGACCGGAGCTATGCCGAGGCATATCTGGCAGGTTCCCGGTCCCGATGCGCCCAACACCAAATTAGTCGATGGAGCCCGGGCAAGGCTCTTGGTCTGCCCCAGCGCATCGGTCACCTGGATCACGTATGCCTGGGCATTGAAGCGATAGACTGATTGGCGGCCAAGCTGGTCCGTCAAGGTGGCGTTCAGAATCGGGCTGCCCGCTGCCGCCTGCGGCGTGGGGTTGTAATAGCCGTAATTAATCTGAAGCGTGCTCCCGTCCGCTTCCGTTTGCGAGGTGACGTGCCCGTAGGCGTCGTAAGAGTTCTGCTCGATGACCACGCCGCGGGGATCGGTCACGCTGGCCAACTGCCCGCCTGAAGTCCAGGAATATTTCCATACGCCCCCGTTGGCATCGGTGAACGAGGTCAGATGGTAGCCGGAATCGTACGTGTAGCCGACCGTCCGCCCCGACGAATCCTGGACCGACCCGATGAGCGGCGGGTGGGCCACGGCGTAGGTGAAGTTCAACTGCCGCCCCAGGCTATCCGACACCTGCGACACCTCGCCCGACGAGTTGCGGCTGACGGTGATGGAGTTGCCGTTCGGGTCGCTGATTCCGGAGAGCCCTCCGTTGGAGGCAAACGAGTACATCACACCCGTTTTCATGCGCAACTGCGCGGTATTGTCCGAATTGGTGGTAAACACCGCTCCCAGGTACGCCGGATCGGTGGAATTGGTGAGCGTTCCATCGGTCTGGCGGACGAACGGCACATGCCGCGCCCCGAAAGGAACCACCAGGTTGAACATCGCGGCTGTGCTGGCGGAAGTGGTATCGATGGCGAGGTCGAAATTGTGGTCCCCGCCTACACCAAACGCCCCGATATAGGTGGTGTTCGTATAAAGGATCCGGTCCAGTTCGAGAGTCAGCGGGTTGCCGACCATCTCCAGGTCGGTATGCTTGATGATGTCCATGCCGGATCCCAAATAAATCGGACTGCCGGGCACGGGACACGAATTCGGTGGCGGCGGTGGTGGGGGCGGCGGGGGCGGCGGCGGCGGCGCGAAGAAGTGCCAGCCTGGGCGCACGAGCCCGTAGAGATGAGGGGGATGCGCCGGATCGGGGTCCGGAATCACATCGCTGCCGTCCGGCGCAACCATACCGGTCCCGTACGGCACCATAGTGCCGCGCTCGGGATCGAGCGTGATGAGCGCCGCGTCCGTGCCGGGCGCCGTGTTCAGCGCGTTGGGGTAATAAACGGCAATCGGCTGGCTGGCGGTGCTGTTCTCGGGCTGGAAGGCCACGATCAGCGCCATCATCATGGTCGGCACCTGCGGCTTCACATCGGGCAAACGGTCCGCCGGGATCTGAATCGCCGCCAAGGGATATGGATTCGGCTGCGATCCGTCCGCCATGGTGATGGTGGTGCCGGCGTAGACAGTCACTTTCAGCCCCGGAATCGAACTGTAGGAATAGGTCTGGTCGGCGGCGGCGTTTTGCTGGACGTAGAACGTCTCGGCATTGGTGATGTCCGGCAGGTGCACATTGATTGGCGACACCGTCACCTGACCCTGCACGATGGTGAACATCAGATTGACGCCGCCGTACTTTCCGGAGGGCGAGGTTACCGTGCCGCCGTTGAAGTTGAACAACTGCGGCCCAGTACAGGCGAGGGGCAGATTGGTGAGGGCGAAATTCCCACCTCCGTCCGAAAACGTCTTCTGGCCGGTGCAGCCAGTAGCGTTGCCGTTGCCATCCTGGCCCACCGAGGTGATGGTCACGCCGGCGAGCGGTGTTTCCAAATTGTCGGCGGACGTCGTGCGGCCCAGGAGTGTCGTGGTGGGTCCCACCACCGAAAGCGAGGCCGGCGCACTCTGCGAGACAGCGATTCCATTCACGGTGGCGGAGGCCGTAACGGTCAGGGTGGTGTTGTTGCTGACGGGCTGATTCGATGGAGCGGTGAGGGTCAGAATCGAGCTCTGGCCGGCGGTGATGGATGTGGGAGCGAAGGACGCGGTCATCCCGCCCGGCACGCCGCTTACGGCGAGCGAAGCGAGTTGCGCAAACCCGCTCGAACTGCTCAATTGCACGGTGTACGTGACGGTCTGCCCCATGATCACCGTGGCCGAAAGCGGAGAGGCCGAAACGCTGAAGGTGCTGGCTGGCGTGACTGTGAATGGCAAAGAACTGCTGACACTGGTGCCGCTGTTCGACAGACTGATCACGCCAGTGGCGGATCCGGCGGCCACCACGAACGTAACCGAGGAGGGTGACGCCGCGGTCAACGGCTGTCCGAGGGTTCCGCCAGCCTGACCGGGGAGCGTTACCTGGGGCGCTGCGCCGAAATTTGCACCGGTAACGGTAACGGAGGTGCCGACCGGACCGGATTGCGGACTAAAGCCCGAAATGCCGATTGCGGCGCTGGTGCTACATCCTAAATTGAGGGCGGAATTGATATCGATCTGGACGTCGACGGCGTTAACGGTATTGTCACCGTTCAGGTCGTGGGCCGGTGACTGGAGTCCCAGCGCTTCGTCGATCAGCGTCTGGATGTCGGAGACATTGGTGGTACCGGTTTGGTGAATGTCACAGACGGTGAAGGTACCGGCCTCGACGCAAAAAGGCACCACACCGCCCAGACAAAGTGCCAGAATTCCCCTCGCGAACAACACAGTCCCTCCGACAGACCCTGCCATAATACAACGGAAATCACCCCCGAAAAAGGGCTTGCCCCGCGCATTTCTGAGATCCTGTCCGGGTGAAATCACCCAACGATCTGTGGCTGGGGTCCCAAATTCGTAACGGAAAAAATCAAGCTGTTGTGAGCTGTGTGCTTGGAATGAATAAGTTACAAGAATTTGTAGGCCGTGGACTATATTTTGCCTTAGATTAGGACTATAGGAGCCTTTTATGGCGATAGTCTGGGGCGTGGCGATCGTCGTGCTCGCCGGGTTGGTCATCATCGTTGGGCGAGCGATCCGGCTATGGTGGACCTGGCGCGGCGCCCGGGTGATCGGGTGCCCGGAAAACCACCGGCCGGCAGGGGTATTCGTGGATGCGGCCCACGTTGCCGCGAATCCTTTCGGCAAATCGCCGGATTTGCGGCTATCGAGTTGTTCGCGCTGGCCGGAACGCGCCGCCTGCGGGCAGGAGTGCCTCAAACAGATCGAGGCGGCTCCGGAAGACTGCCTGGTGCGCACGATTCTGGCGGAGTGGTACGCCGGAAAACACTGCGCATCCTGCGGCCACCCGTTCGGCAACATTTCGGCCTCCGGTGCAAAGCCTGCAATCCTTTGCGCCGACAAAAATTCCGTGGAGTGGAACCAGATACCAGCGGAGCGGTTACCGGAAACGCTGGCGGCCGGGTCGCCGATCTGTTTCGCCTGCCACATGGGAAGTTTGCTGATCCGCACTCATCCGGAGTTGGCCGTCGACCGGCACCGGGCCGCGGATGCGGACCGGAACTGACAGTCGGAGGCAAGCGTGAAGCGGTGGTTTATCGGCTTTGCGATGGCGGCACTGCCATTATGCGGAGCTCAGGATGGGACCGAGTTGCCTCCCATCGTGTTGTATACGCAATTCGTCGTACAGCCTCCGGCCGCGGTTCTGGACGGCATGCGAGGCGAGGTGCGGTCGATCATGGCGCCCATGGGGCTGAGATTTCAGTGGCATGACCTGGTTTCGTCCAACGGGACGCGGGTTTCGGTCGAACTGGCGGTCATCACTTTCAAGGGCCGCTGCGACGTTGAAGGATTGCGCCCACACGATCGCACACCCGGAGCGTTGGGGTGGACGAACATCAGCGATGGTGTGATCCTTCCCTTCGCCAACGTGGATTGTTCAGCCGTTCGCGGCTTCATCCAACGGGAGCTTCTGGACACCCGCACACCAAGCCGGGAGGCGACCTTCGGACGCGCCCTGGGACGCGTTCTGGCGCATGAACTCTATCACATCTTCGCCAATACTACGCGGCACGGCGAGGAGGGCGTGGCGCGGGAGTTCTACTCGTCTCATGACTTGCTGGCCGCGGATTTTCAATTCCAGGCGAAGGAATCTCTGGCCCTGCTGCACAGCAAAGCACATGCCGCGTTAGCCGCCACAACGGCAGCCGCGATCGACGAAGCCAAACATCGCGATTGAACCAGAGCGCCCGGACGGCCGGCCACGTACCTTCGCTATAATCGCCACTGTGGCCGTCTCCGAAATCGAAGTTTATCGCCATCAGTTTGAACAGATCGAGAAGCAGGCACGCGAGCTCACCGGACAACTGGACGAAGCTCGCTTTAATTGGCGGCCCTCGCCCGCGGAATGGTCCATCGAAGAATGCCTGGCTCACCTCACCATGGTGGGCCAATGGGAAATCCGGGCGATCGAGAAAGCCATTGAGGAGGGGAAGCAGCGCGGACTGACCGGCCACGGTCCGTTCCAATATGGCGCCCTTGACCGGTTCGTGGTCCACCAGACGGAACCGCCGGTGCGCAACCCTCTGCCCACGTCCCGCCACTTCGTTCCATTGCACGGCCAGCCGCTGACAGCGGTGATGCCGACCTTCTATCACGTGCAGAGCCAGCTGAGCCTGCAATTGCAGCGCGCCGATGGGCTCGATCTCCGCCGCGTCAAAGTGGCGACGCCGATTTCGCGATTCCTGAAACTGAGCCTGGGAGCGATGTTCGCGCAGATCGCCGCGCATGAGCGGCGCCATCTGAATCAGGCGTGCCGCGTGCGGGAACAACTGCCACTTTAACTAACCGCAACACAATATGCTCAAATTGGTACGAGGAGGGTTGCCTTTTTGAGGCGATCGGAAAACGTGGCGGAAGTCTCCGGCGGTCGAATGAAACGGCTGGCGCAAGGCATCGAGGCGCTGGTGGAGAAGGACGAAGGGCTGCTGCGCCTGGCGCGGCAAATGGACCAGGTGCGGCGCGCGGCGGCGTGCGACTTGCATATGATCTGCCGCGATTTTGTGAATTCGCTCAATCGCCTCATGTCCAAGACGGAGATGCTGCTCGATCCGGCGGAATTTGCGGAAACGTCGTTTCAAGAGGACGGGACGAACCTGATCCAGATCAGTGTGCGGGGACGAATCCTCCAGGTGGCTTACGCCGCCACCCAGGAACTGCTCTCCACGGAAGATTTTCGCGTGCCTTATACGCTGGCCGGGTCGTTGCGAGCCTTCAATCAGGATTTACTGACCAAGGACCTCATCGAGGAACAGCTGGTCTTTTATACCGTGGAAGGCGACCGGAAAATGTGGCGGTTTTTCGATGCGCGCACGTACCGCTCGGGTAGCTTCGACCAGGAATTTCTGGTCTCGGTGCTGGAGCAGTTGATTTAGCCTATTCCAGACCCAGGGCGGCCATCGCTTCCACGCACGCTGCGCGGCGCACGGGCAAAAAGCCAGACCGGATTGCAGGACGTCGGGTTGTCGTTTCCGGCCGCCGGCGCGGCAAGCGAATTTATACTTGGATATGCTCACTTCCCGTCGAGCCTTTTTACAGACCATCCCTCTCGGCGCAGCAGCGCTTGGCGCCGCCGAAACCGAACCGGCAGCCAGTGAATTATCCGCGATGGACGCGGTCGTCGATGCCTTCATGGAAGCGCATCAGGTGCCGGGCATGTCGGTGGCGGTGGCGAAGCGCGGCGCGCTGGTCCACGCGAAGGCATACGGGATGGCGGATCGCGATCGCGGCGAGAGACTCACATCCGGACATCTATTCCGAATCGCCAGCGTTTCCAAACCCATTACGTCCGTGGCGGTGTTCCAGCTAATCGAGCAAGGAAAACTGAATCTCGACGATCGCGTGTTTGGGCCGGGGGCAATTTTGGGAACCGATTTCGGAAAACCGCCTTTTGCGCCGCACGTCGCCGAGATTCGCCTGCGGCATCTGCTGACGCACACTGCCGGCGGGTGGCAGAACGATGGCTCCGACCCGATGTTCCAGCATCTCGACATGGATCACCGGCAATTGATCGCGTGGACTATCGAACATCAGCCCTTGAACAACGCGCCGGGCGAGCATTACGCCTACTCCAATTTCGGCTACTGCGTGGTGGGGCGGATCATCGAAAAGGTGACCGGCAAACCATACGACCAGCACGTTCGCGACGCCGTTCTGGCTCGCTGCGCGGTGAGCGATATGCGCATCGGCGGCAATACTCGGGCCCAGCGGGCTCGCGGCGAGGTGATCTATTATGCTGCGAACGGCGAGGATGCCTACGATATGAGGGTCGACCGCATGGACTCGCACGGCGGATGGCTGGCGACGGCTCCCGACCTCGTGCGCTTCGGCACCCATCTCGAAATGCTGCGGCCGCAGTCGATCGCTCAAATGACCACCGCCAGCGCGGCCAATCCGGGTTACGCGTGCGGTTGGGCGGTGAATCGCGTGCCGAACTGGTGGCATACGGGGAGCCTGCCGGGGACGACCAGCATTCTGGTCCGCACGGCCAGCGGATTCTGCTGGTCGGCGCTGCTCAACACTCGCGAGGGCAACGGCGAAACGGGCGGCGCCCTCGACGGCATGATGTGGGAGATGGTGCGAAAGGTGAAAAGCTGGAACGCCTGATTCGACTTGGGGCTTATTTGGGATACCAGTCGCGAATGCGGACTTCGACTCCCGACCCGGCGAGCGCCTTTTGAAAAACGCTCAGATCGGAACTGCCGTAATGGTAGGGATAAACGATGGCCGGATGGAAGGCGCGAACGGCTTCCGCGGCTGCTTCCGGAGACATGGTGTAGGGCAGATTCATACACACGAAGGCCACATCGATATGCTTTAGCGCCTTCATTTCCGGAGTGCCTTCGGTATCGCCGGAAAAATAGAAGCGCTTTCCGCCGTACGTCAGCACGTACCCGTTGCCGCGGCCCTTATCGTGGTAGATCGTGCCGTTGGGCGCGGGCTTCATGTTGTACATGGGAATGGCATCCACTTTGAACGTGCCGATGGTAGTGCTTTCCCCGTTGGAAATCACGGTACAGCCGGGAATTTTTTCGGAGACCACTTTGGGCGCCAGAATCACCGTGCCGGCTTTCTTTAGTTTTTCGACGAGGGGCGGCGACATGTGGTCGCCATGGATATCGGTAATGAGGATGTAATCGGCTGGGGGAAGTCCTTCGTATTTGCCTTGGGCGGGATCGATATATAAGACCTTGCCGCCGGCCTGGATCATCAGGCTGGCGTGCCGGATAGGAGTGATCCGCAGGGGACCGGCGGAAGTAGCGAACTCCTCGGGAGCGGCCGCAAGAGCAACAACTGCGGAGAGAAGAATCGCGGTTAACAGGAGTTTCATATTGGAGATTGTACCGTGGACTTCCGCGAGGGCACCGCTGCTGGCGGTCGCAGAATATGGTTCGGGCGCGGGCAATTTGGTTTCCAGCGGGTCTGGCCGCGCGAAAGGCGGCGGCCAGGATTGGCTGCCCTACTTTTTGATATTGTGAAATCCTGACCTCAGGGTTCGATCTGGGAGGGTATCGCTTGTATATCGGGAAATGGTTCTGGAGGGCAATGGTTTGGTGTGCCTTTGCAGTGGTGGCAGCGGCGCAGACCCCCGCGCAGACGCCGCCCGCGGGGCGCGCCGGCGGAGGCGGGGGATTCGCCAACGCGTTTCCACAGCATGAAAAAGCCGACCAAGCCACCATCGACCGCGGCAAGGCGCTTTATGGAGTGCAATGCAATTTCTGCCACGGGTCCGATGCGCGCGGCGGCGAGGGTGGCCCGAATCTGCTGCGATCGGACCTGGTGCTCAACGACCAGAACGGCGAATTAATCGCACAGGTGGTGCAAAACGGCAGGGGCGAGATGCCGCGACTCAACCTCACCAAGGAACAGATTTCCGACATCGCCGCGTACATTCATAGCTTCCGCGTCAGCGGCTATGACGTCTCGCGTATGCGGGCACCCAGCATCCTGGTGGGCGACGCCACCGCGGGTGAAAAGACATTTCAAGCAAAATGCGCGAGTTGCCATTCGGCCACCGGCGATCTGAAAGGCGTGGCATCGAAATTCTCCGACGCGAAACAATTGCAGAATGGTTTCCTGATGCCCGGCGGAGGGCGCGGCGCGCGCGGCGCTCCGGTCACGGTGACCGTCGACATGCCAGGCGGCGGGAAACTGGAGGGGCGCCTGCTCCATATCGACGATTTCATCGTTACGCTGGTGGATTCCGAGGGTGGGCAGCACACCGTCCGGCGCGATGGCGACACACCCAAAGTCGAACTTCACGATCCACTCGCTGGGCACCGCGATCTGCTGCCAACTTATACGGATACCGAAATTCACAACCTCACTTCTTACCTGGCGACACTGAAGTGATTTACCGAAGGTGTCGCTCCCTTGCGGTGGCGGCTCTTACTTTGCGCCGCAGCCCAAGCCCAGAGCGGCATTGATCTCGATCTGGATGTCCGCCGCTCCCACGGCGGCGTCGCCGGTCAAATTGTTCTGGGGCGGGGCGATTCCCAATGCCTGGTTGACGATCTGCCGCACATCGCCGAGGCTGGTGCCTCCCGCCATGGTGAGATCGCAGAGTGTGACCACCAGAAAGCTCTGCTCGACGGACTTCGCCACCGAGTACGTGGCATTTCCCGCTTGACTGGCGGTGATGGTGCAAGTACCCGGTCCTTCCAGAGTCACGGTCGAACCGGAGACCTGGCAGACGTTCGATGGCGCGGCGCTGAAGGCGACCGCGAGGCCCGAGGATGCGGTCGCGGTCAGAGTGAAAGGCAACTGCTCTAAGATCTGCGTTGTGATTGGCGCAAAACTGATCGCTTGACCGAGTAACAGGATCGTCGTAACGTCCTGCGCGGTAACCGTGAGCGCTCCGCCGCCGGCGACGCTCACGGTATTGGTCACAGGCGAAGCGGCGCCGCTTCCCACATTGACGGTCACCTGGATGGGATAGCTCGATTGCGGGTTAAGACTGTCACTGCGTGCGCAAGTGCCGTTGGTTGTGGTGGTGGAGCAGTTCCAGCCCGTACCGGTCATGTTGACCATGGTCAATCCGGAAGGCAGCGAATCGTTCACCACGATGGCGCCGCTGGTGGGCCGAGTCGTGGTGCTCACATTCACGGTGTAGGTGGCGCCCTGCTGCTCTTCCGAGAAGTTACCCTGATGGGTGACATTGATGGCGAGGGTTGTCACCGGCCATTCGCCGGCGAGGACGGCGGCGTCCACCGAACCCAGCCCCGTGGCCTGATTGTACGGACCTTGGGTGACACTGAAACCGGTGACTCCGGGGACCGAGTTATTGCCGGCCGTAGTCGGATGAAACGGGTTCGTGAGGCCCTCCTGCTGGAGTTCGTAGAGTACCGGCGCGGGATTCCCCCACGCGGTGTCGCTGCCGGTGGCGGAGATCATCAGCGCCATGATGCCCGCAAACGACGGCGCCGCCGCCGATGTTCCTTCCACGCTCGTCTGAGCACCGCCGATGTAGAGAAGGTAGGCATCGTGATACGCCGCGGACAGCGACACGTCGGGCACGTCGCGGGCGCCATCCGCCGGAGTCAGCGCCTGCTGCCACGACGGCTTGGTATAGAGTATGCTTGCGCCGCCGCCGCTCGCGAAAGTCGAAGAGCTTTCGGTCTCATTCCACACATTTTCGGGGATGTATCCCAGCGCATTGCCCGCACCGGACCAATAAGAGCCGGGGTTCGCAGTGTCGTCGAATTGCGTGCCGCCCACACAGACCACCGATGGCGAGGAACAAAGCCCATTGACGGCGGGCGCCTTGAAACTGGTGGAACCGGCTTCGCGCTGCGGCAGGCAGGCGTCCGCGCCCCAATCTCCGGCAGCGACAAAAACGCTCATTCCCTGCGCCGCGGCCTGATTCCAGAGATTGGTCCACAGGCTGACCACGCTCGATGTCATCACTGGCTCGCACACCGAATAACTCAGACTGACCACCTGCGCCACGTTATGATCGACGATGTATTGGGCCGAGAGTACCAGCCCGTCCGTGGTGTGGGTGGAGGCCGCGGGCACAAGGATGACGCCCGCTTGCGGCGCCACCGAGCCGGCGCGCGTCACGTCGAGCGTGGTCTCCAGCCAATCGCCGCACCCGGTCAGTCCATAATCGGGGTCCGATTGAACACAGTCCACACCGGGATCGCCATACGGCGTCATCACCTGCGGAAGGGCAATGCCGAAGTTACTGGAGTTGTCGGCGAGATCGGTGATGTCTGAAGGATTGATGTTCGATCGCCCCACGATGGCGATATTCACGCCCAGTCCGCCTTCGAGACTCGATCCATTGCTGTAGAGCGGGATGGAGCCGTAGATCGCCGCGAAATCGTAGGGAGCGATCAGATCGGATCCGTTCGAAAGATATTGGGGCGAGAGCCTGTGCCGCGAGGGCGAAGCGTGAAAATCGCTCAAAGACATGGGCCCTTCCACGACCTCGGCGAGTCCCTCCGGAATATCGGGGGCGCTCGAGTTGGCGTAGTGCAGTCGGCCGTTCACCAGATACGTATGGATAGGGGTATGGAAGGCCGATTCCACTTGCGCGGCGGTGCCGCTGAAGACCAGCCAGAGGCAAGATGCCGGCGGTGCCCCGACCGCGAAGCCATAGCTCCTGAGCCAGGCGATTACCGCATCCAGATCTCGCTCCGAGACGCCAAAATGCGCGCCGAAAGTCTGCGGGGTGAGCCATCGATGGTAGTACGCGGACCGGCCGTCCTGCAGCGCCGCGTTCAGTTGCGTGAGCGCGCTCTGCTGATCCGCGCCGGGCCGCAGCACCAGAACCATGCGCTCCATTGAAAAGCTGGAAGGCACCGCACCGCGATCGATTCCAGCCGCCGGAGGAAGGGGACCCGCCAAGGTCACGCGGCGGCCTTCATCGATCGCCGCCGCGCGATCTTTGGGACGAATCGCGAGCAGGGGATCGAACGTCTGAGCGCGCGCGCAAGCCAGCGCAAACCAAAATCCGAGGAATACCAGGACTCCGTTGCCACCGCGGCCCATTACCGGCTATTGTGGCACGCCTTTAGCTACCGGGCGGAGGGATGCACCGGCTTGGCGCCGCTTTTGAGGATGAGCTGCGTCATGAGATCGACGGCTTTGTCGATTGGAATAATATCGGCGATGTCCATGGGAGTGCGGCCGCGCTGGTCCTTCACGTCGATGGGCGAACCCTTGTCGAACAGGAACTGGATCACCTCGCAGATATCCTGCTGGGTGGCCGAATCGCCGAGCGTACCGGTGACTGCCGCGTGCGTGATGGTATCGCCGGTGTCGGTGGTGGCCTTCACGTCCTGATCGAGCTGGTAGGCATATTTCAGCACGCCGACATGCCCGCTGCCGGCCGCGAACATGAGGAGCGTGGAGCCATCCTGTGCCTTCAATTTCGGGTCGGCGTGGTGTTCGATAAGCGCGCGCATGATGGCTTCGTGATTGGCTTTGGCAGCCATCATGAGAGGTGTCTCCTCACCCGGCGGAAGGCGGAAGCCGCCGAATTCGCGTCCGGAGGTCTCCCGTTTGATCGTGCGCGCGTTGGGATCGGCGCCCTTGGCTAAAAGCGCGTTCACCAGATCGAGGCTGCCGTTTTGCGCGGCGCTGTGGAGAGGCGTGGTGCCGCTACGATCGGCCACGTTGGGGTTGGCGCCGCTATCAAGCAATACCAGCGCGGATTTGATTGCCTTGCTGGCGGCGGCGATGGAGAGAACTTTGGTACCGTCGGGCAAGGCGTAATTCGGATCCGCTCCGGCGGCGATCAATTCCTTGGCGGATCTGTCCGAGTTCTTTTCGGCAGCAAACACCAACGGTGTAAAGCCGCTCTTGGAGGCCGCCCGGGCGTTGGCTCCGGCGTCGAGGAGCGCCTGCACGACTTCCCCGTGACCTTCCGCCGCGGCCCACATCAACGCGTTCTGCCCCTTGGCGTGTTCGGTGGCGGAGACATCGGCGCCACCGGCAATCAGCGCTTTCACCGCCGCCACGCTACCCGAGTTGGCCGCAATCATGAGGGCCGTTTCGCCGTTCCAGCGCGCGTCTTTGGCGCTCGCGCCAGCTTTCAGCAGGGCGCTTACCAGCGCGTCATCGCCGGTAGAACAGGCGAGCGTGAGCGGAGTTTCGCCGTATTCGTCGGCGGTATTCACCTTCGCGCCGGCGGCGATCAACGCCAGCGCGGAATCGCGGTCATCCAGGTAAGCCGCCCAGGAGAGTGCGGTGGCACCATCGGGTTGCGCTGCGTTCACGTCCGCCTTGGTGCGTAGGAGCGCGGCAAATGCCCCGTGATCGCGCTCTTTGACGGCATCCAGAACGCGCAGATCGGCGGCGTGGGACACGCTCGTGAGGACGAGCATCGCGACTAACAAATGGGAAATGCAATCGTGGCTTTCTGCCGGCTGAAAGCCGGCAGCGGGCTGGATTGCCTGCCGTACGGATGGTCCCGCCGGCAACCTACACCTCCAGCAGCTTGAGTTCGCCGGTGGCGTCGCCCAGCTTTTCGGGCAGCGGCACCTTGGCTTTATCGAGCATGGTGAGCAGAAGGTTGTTCATGGGCGTTTCCTTGGGATATTTGACGTGCCGCCCACCCTTGATCTGCCCCGCCGCGCCGCCCACCAGCACCAGCGGCAGATTGTGATGCGTATGCGCGTTGCCGTCGGAGATGCTGCTTCCATAGAGGACCATCGAATGATCCAGCAGGCTGCCGTCGCCGTCGGGAGTGGATCGAAGCTTGTCCAACAGGTAAGAGAACACCTTCACGTGGTAGGTGTCGATCTGGGTGACTTTCTCGATCTTCGCCGGGTCGTTCTGATGGTGCGTGAGGGGATGGTGGCCGTCGGAAATGCCGATTTCGCGATAGCTGCGGTCGCTGCCTTCGCGTGCCATCATGAACGTGATGACGCGCGTCAGGTCGGCCTGGAAGGCGATGGTCTGAAGGTCCATCATCAGCCTGGCGTGATCTTCGAAATTCGCGGGGACGCCGGCCGGCCGCTGCATCACCGGCACCTTCATGGTGTTGTTCTGCTCTTCGGCTTTCTGAATGCGCCGCTCCACGTCGCGGATGGAATCGAGGTACTCGCTCAGCTTGCCGCGGTCGCGGGGACCGAGATTGCTCTCCATGCGGTCCAGGTCGCCGGTGATGTAGTCGAGCAGGCTGCCCTGCTCTTTGAACATCGCGAGGCGCGCTTTGGGATCGGTGCTGTCACCTTCTCCGAACAAGCGCTCGAAGATCACGCGCGGGCTGATTTCCACCGGATTCGGCGTGGTGGGTGTGCGCCAGGAAATGGTGTTGGAATAGGCGCAGCTATAGCCGGAGTCGCAGCCGCCGGCCAGGCTCGGTGATTCCAGCCCGAACTCGAGCGACGCGAACTGCGTGCTCTTGCCGAATTCCTTGGCCGCTATCTGATCGGCCGAAATCCCGGCGTGAATGCCGGCGCCTTCGGTCTTGGCGGGGTGGACGCCGGTGAGCCAGGTGGCGCCGGCGCGCGCATGATCGCCCGCCCCATCGCCCAAAGCTCGCCCGTTGATTTGCGCCAGCCCGGAAAGCACCAGCATGTTTTCACGGAACGGCTCCAGGGCTTTCATGGTGCGGGTGATCTCGAAGGCCGCGCCTTCGGTCTGAGGAGTCCAGGCGCCCGGGATGATACCGTTGGGAACATAGACGAATGCCAGCCGGACGGCCGGCGCGGCGCTGCCGCTTTTGGCCGCTTTCAGCGCCGGGGTCATGGCATCGAGCCAAGGCAGCGCGAGAGCGGCGCCGGCGCCGCGCAGAATCGTGCGGCGCGAAAGGTGCTTACGGGTCAGATAATTCATTTGTCCTGGGTCCTCCTCATTTGAAACGGTGTGCTTTTGACAATCGCGGTGATGAGAGCCGACATGCGATAGTCGTCCTGCCCGGCCTCGCGCACGATGGCGCGAACCGCCGGTTCGTCATAATATTCCACCCCGCGGCCCAATGCGTAGAGCAACAGCTTTTCGGTCGCGGTATGGATGAATTCGTCGCGGTCTTTGGTGGTAAGAATCTTTTTCAGGCCTGCCGGCCCCACGAACTTCGTGCCATCGGGTAGCACGCCCGAGGCATCGATCGGGTTCCCGGCATCTTTATTGCGCCAGCGGCCGACACCATCGTAATTTTCCAGCGCGAAGCCCAGCGGATCCATGCGCGAATGGCACGACGCACACACCGGATTGGCGCGGTGCTGCTCCATCTGCTCACGCATGGTAAGCTGGCGGCCGTCTTTTCCGTGCGGCACCAGTTCGGGTACCACGGCCGGCGGCGGAGGCGGCGGCGTTCCCAGCAGCGTCTCCAGAATCCACTTCCCGCGCTGCACCACCGACGTGCGATTGGGGTACGATGTCACCGTCAGGATGCTTCCCTGCCCCAGCAATCCGCCGCGATTCGGGTCCGTCAGCACCACCTTGCGAAACTGTGGGCCGTAGATGTTCGGAATCCCATAATGCTGGGCGAGCCGTTGATTCAGGAAGGTGTAATTCGCGTCGAGCAGTTCCAGCACGCTGCGGTCTTCGCGCAGGATGTCCTGGAAAAAGAGGGAGGTTTCCGTCAGGAAAGCCTGCCGCAACGTGTCGTCGAACTCGGGGAACGCGTCGGGGTCCGGCCGCGAGAGCTGAAGCTTGCGCAGGTATAGCCACTGGCCGGCGAAGTTATCCACCAGGGCTTGCGATTTCGGATCGTCGAGCATGCGCTCCACCTGCTGGTGGAGCACCGCGGGATCTTTCAATTTCCCCTGCTCGGCGAGATTCAGCAATTGATCGTCGGGGATGCTGCTCCACAGGAAAAACGAGAGCCGCGAGGCCAGAGCGAAATCGCCGAGGCGGTAAACCGAGCCGGGCGCCGCGCCGGGCGGATCGCGCTCCACGCGGAACAGAAAGTCCGGGGAGAGCAACATCGCGGTGAGTGCCTTTTCAATCCCGGTATCGAAGTCGTCCTGCGCGCGGCCGCGCTGGTAGAACACCATCAGCGGCTTGATGTCGGCTTCGGTCACATCGCGGCGGAAGGCCCGGCGCGCCAGCTTCGCCAGAATGGTGTGGGCGCAAGCCGGTTCCTGAGCCGCACTGGAAGGCCGGCACACGAAAATCTTTTCGCGGCTGGGAGTATCGCCGCGGCCGCTGATGTTGTATGGGCCGGAGATGACGACTTTATCTACCTGTTCGCTCGATCCGCCGAAGACTTCGAAGGTCTTGACGCGCGCGCCATCAAGGCGCACGTCGAGCGTCCCTGACGGTGTGGGGTCAGGCGATCCTTTCGGGAGCTCCGCCGTCCCTTCGGGCTGAAACGGGCTGCGCCGCCCAGGGACGATCTCGGGCTTGAACGATTGTCTCGGGAATGTAGCGCCGACGGTCCGCAGTCCGGCCTTGATAGGCATGCGGATTTCGTGCACGGCGCCATTTTCGCCGTTCATTTTGACTCGGATCGCGTATTCGGCGTCCACCGGAAAGTAGTATTGGAACGACATCCCACGGGCGGAATCGAAAGGCAGATCGTCACTCGCGCGATCAGTGGCCTTCCTCATGGGGTTTGGAAACTCTTCGTCGGAAGGCTTGAGCGTGAGATCGCCCACCGCCGTCCGGCTCACCCGCCGCGCCACCGACAGGTAGCGTTCGACGAGCGCGGGGGACATCGTGAGCACGTCCCCGATATTGTCGAAGCCGTAACCCGAATCGTCCACCGGGAGCAGATCGCCCGGTTTGATGTCGACCGCCAGCAGATCGCGGACGGCGTTGCTGTACTCCGCGCGATTCAAGCGGTGGATGGCGGGACGCCCCGGGTTCGGATGTACCGCCGCGTACTTATCGAGCGAATTCGCCAGCCAACCGGTGAATCCCGCCACGCCCGCGGCGTTAGGGTGTGGCATTCCAGGCGGCGGCATCTCACCGGCGTCCACTTTGCGGAGGGCCTTCTCGAGAATCTCGGCGCTCTGGCCAGGCTTGTTCCAATTGACACTTTCGAAAGAAATTCCGCCCACCACGCTGGTGTCGTTGTGACAGGCGAGACAGTATTGCTCGGTGAAAGATTCCGGATCGAACGCGGGGGTTTGCGCGAAAGCGAGTGATGCCAGTCCGCCGAGAGCCGCCAAGGTCATAGCGACACGGCACACGAACAGCGTTTTCCCCTCGCTGAGGCGATACATCTGTTTCATTTTCCACCCGATAACCCACGGGCGTCAATGACACGAAGGGGGCATTTTCGATTTGCCGCCGGCTTATCTACCGGCATGCCCGCCAGGCATATTCGGCCCGCGGTTGTGTTCGACCCGCGGTTCTCATTTGCGCGGAGGATTAATCATGACATGAGCGCCGGCTGTACCCGGGTACATCAGCCACGGCGCGCTCTCCGAGGGCTTGGTGGAAAGTCCGGTGGATTCCGGCGTGGCATAGGGCATGTAGATCACCCAACGCAGGTACGAGTTCTCCACCTTTCCGGTGGCGGCGTCGTAGCTTTTCCCGGTGAGCACGTACAGCGTGCGCGGCTCGCGCGGCATGGCGAGCTTTCCCTGCTCAATTTCCTGGTAGCGCACCTCCAGCCGCTTGGCTCCGGTCACTTTCTGTGCCGTCAGTTCCCGCCCGCGTGCCATGAACGGCTCCAGATCCTTGTGGTAACAATCGGCCTCGAAGGTGGATTTCGCCGGATCGGGGGCCAGGCAGATCAGCTCGTTCTTGCCCTCGCGCAGCCACTTTCGCGCGCCTTCGGCATCGTACCCCAAGACCGCGGCACCGTCCCGGAGGTCCACCGGCGCGGCCAGGATCGCAGCCGCGATCTGGGCGTCCGCGGGTGGAACGTCGGCCGCAGCCGCGACTCCGGCGAAACATAGCATGGAGAACGCGATCGTCAGTTTCATCGAACCCTCCTCAAACTGGTCTACCCACCATATCACCGACCGCCCCGGCTTGTGCTTCCTTCAGACGCGAAGCATCTCCAGTCGGCCGGAGCAAGACGATTTCTGAACACGACTAGCAGTCTTGACAGTCCTTAAACCGGCTGGGGCCCTTACAATCGCCTGAATATGACTCCGGCAATGGCGCCTCTAACAAGATTATCCATTCCTCTCGAAATGCCGGAGTGGCCGGAAAATGGAGGTCACGCCGGCCAATTCTCTGGAGATCGCCCGGGCATCTACATGCGGACGCGTGCCTGGATTCCAGTGGCTGCCTGTCTTGTCATCCTGGCTGCGAGACCGTCCTTCGCCCAGAATCGATGCGTCTTCTACCTGGCCAATAACCTCTCGACTTCCGTAGGTCCCTTCGTGGCTCAAACCGGAGTGGGACTTTCGCTCGAAGCGCAAGCCGATTCGAACGGTACTTGCCCGCTCAGCGGAGTATCGCTCAATCTCACTGTGGGCGATGGCCCGATGGCCCACACTCTGAATGTGACTCAGGCCTGGCAGACCGGCGCCGCCTATACGGTGCAGGCGATCATTACGCCGGCGGGACCGCAGGAGCTTTTTCTCAATGGAACATATGTCGGAACCGTAGAGGGTAGTTGGCAGCCGGGCCAAACAGTCCTGCGCGGTTCGCAAATCGCTGATGCCGGAACCTGCCGTACGGGATCGAAAGCCTGCGAGGCTTACCTGCTAACCCAAATCTCCCTGAATGCCTCGAACGGCGCGAACGGTGTAGACATTGCACCGGACGGCGCCAATCCGGCGCCATTGCCGATGATTCTCATGTCGTGGACGCCCCCACCGCCGCAAGGTGCGCCGTGGCAGACAGCCTTCCCCGCAAACTCCACCGAAACCACCACGATCACGGCGTCCTTCCGCTTCGATGTCCCGGCTCAGCCGAAACATTTCGACCCCTACATCGATCCATTCGGTCAGCCTGTCTTTTCCGGCTGGCCGGGCAAAGTTCAGACGGCCAGCGACCTCACGGCAACCATTCCGGTCGAGCAGGCGTGGCTTGCCAACAATGCGCCGCTCACAAAGTACGGCATGGACCAATATGGCGGCTCGACCCTGGCAGGTTGGACCGACAGTAACACCGGCTACTTCCATACCGCCTGGCATAACAACCGGTTTTGGCTGATCTCGCCGGAGGGTAATCCGCTCTTCTACATCGGGCTGGACGCGGTCCCCAACACCATCTCCGGAGCTACCCCCGCGCCCGGGGCGACATACACTCCGATTGAAGCGCAGCCGCCATCAGGCACCGGCAACGGAAGACTACCAATGTTCCCCTCCCTGCCACCCGGCACAGGCGACTATGCCGCGGCGTACGGCCAGGATCTGAATGGAGAGTCCCCCACCAGCTCCGATGCCACAACTTACTTCTCCTTTGCGGTCTCCAATTGGATCCAGAAGTACGGCGAGAACTGGCAGAGCGCGGAAAATACCGCGCTATACCAGCGACTGGGTGGGTGGGGCTTCGCCGGGTCGGGGAAATGGAGCTCCCTGAAGCTGCCGGGTTTGGTTGTGAATCCCGTGCTCAACTATGATGCCAGTCTTGACCTCATCCCCAACGGCCATCCCGACGTTTGGGATGAGTCCACTCAGGCGCAGCTTCACGACGATCTGGAATCGCAAATCGGTAAATACGCCGGCAGTCCTTGGATCCTCGGCTGGTCGGTCGGCAATGAAAGAGCCGAGATCGTCAAGCCCGGGGAAGTCAAAGCGATTCTGAAGCTGGGACCGTCGGTGCCCGCCAAGGTGGCTCTCGTCAACTGGGCGTTCGACACGATTTATGGCGGGAGCATAAGCGCGCTAGCCGGCGCTTGGGGGATTCAAGCCACCACGCTGGCTCAGATTTACGCCGCCCAGCCGGTTGACATCCCGGCAACTGACGTCGAGACGCTGCGCGAGTATTACGAGGGGGCTTACTATAGCATTCTCTACAGCACGGTAAAGACCATCGACCCCAATCATCTCTATCTGGGAAGCTGGATTCAGCCCAAAATTCAGGTTAAGCGAACTCCGCCGGCTCCCGACTGGCCGATCGCCGCGGCCAACTGCGATGTGATTGGAATCGACTATTACAATTCGAGCTTTTCCGAGGCGGACGTTGAGACGCTCATCGCCTCCACCAACAAGCCCGTGATCATCGGCGAGTTCTCTTTTCCATCGAATTATGGAGGCGTGCGCGGCTTCGGGTCAAAGGATTCTGCCGGCGATTACGCACTCAGCGACTCTCAAGCCGGCGAATTCTATGCCCAGTGGTTAAGCGATGCCAGCTCGAATCCCTATGTTGTCGGCGCCGAGTGGTTCGAATATGTGGACGAAGCAGTTACCGGACGCGGCAACAAAGACGGCATCGGGAACAATGCTTTCAGTCTTGTGTTGGGTGAGAACTATGCCTTCGGCATGTTGGATGTTACCGATACGCCTAAATTCGACCTCGTAAATAGAGTTCGGGCGGCTAATATAGGAACGCTTCAGAGCCTCGGATTACTGGGGAAGACTCCCGTGTTGACGATTGCACTTACCTATGAAAGCACCCCTGCCGCGGGACCGGTTATTGCCCGCTATACGATCGTCGTGGCCAATGCTCCTAATGCCGGGACGACCGGCGGGACAATCAGCGTGAAAGAAACTTTTTCCTCGGGACTCACGCTAAGTTCGATGACGGGCGCCGGATGGACCTGCAAGGCGGGAACCTGCACCCGCTCCGATGCCCTGCCGGGTGGGTCCAGTTATCCGCCGATTACCGTTTTTGCGAACGTCGCGGCAACCGCCGCGTTCCTGGTGAACCAGGCGAGCGTCAGCGGCGGAGGATCCCCTGGCGAGATCGCCAGCGATTCGAGATCGATTACCGGGCAATGACGATTCCCGCGTGCCCGCATGATGAGTCGCCAGGTCAGCACTTCATGCGGCAGCCAATACCTGCCGCGGACCCAGCTTTCCAAGCTCGACGGATTATCCGCTGCGCGCAACCACCAGGAGCGCGCTTACGATTCACCCGGGTCTGCCCGAAAGACCCTCTCTCAAGGCGCGTCGAAAGAGAGCCCAGGTCGAATACCGTTTCGGTCAGTCACGAAGGTTGACGATAGAGTAGTGGAGAACGCCCTCCTGAAACTTCACGAACCTCACCCAGAGCACGGCATCGTCCGGCAAGGGCCGGACGATGGTGCTTGGGCCCGCCCCCAGCGCAATGCCCGACACGGAGCGCGCGGCAGTCAGCGCACCCTGGAACCCGGCGCCCAGAGGGACATTTGGGAGCAGCAGGCGCGCACCGAGGAATGAATCGTGAGGCGTTATAAACATCGCTGGTCCGTCGGAGGACGGAAAACCTTCGAGCACCAGGGCCGATTTTCCGGCGAGCTGAGTGCTCAGATCCTCAAAGAGCTTCCTCTTGGCGCTAAAGGATTCCTGCCAGTACCGGCTTTCGACGAGAAGCGCGGCACCGCCTAAACCGGCAACGGCGCTCAGGACGAGCAGGGTCGCCGGCATGAGCACGCGATGTGTGTCAATGCGCTCCAACCAGTCGAGCAGGACGGCTAGCGCACAAAACAGTCCGAGCGTGGGCAGATAATTGTGGCGGGGCGAGAGATACCAGAACCACACCGGCAGATAGGCGGCGACCCAGAATGCAACCGCCAAAGCGATCAGCAGAAACCGCATGCGAATGCTGAGGCCGGAGGGATATCGTGCTCTCAGGAAGCAGACGGATACCGCGAAAAAGATCAGTACGACCCCGAAAGCCACCAAACGACCGTCGCCTCCGTCGACGCCACCGTGCAATTCGTCGGGGAGGCGGCGAGTGTTTGCCCAGACTGAAGAGATGACGTTGGATTGTATGCGATTCCACAGTCCCGGCCCCCAGGAAACCATGGGCGTCGTTCCGGCACGCGCAGTCAGTCTCAGCCATAAGAACACGATACCTGCCGTCACGTGAGCCGCGTGCATCGCCAGAAACGCGAGACGGCGCTTGGTCCCCTGGAGGAACACCCAAAACACGCGCGCGCCGGCGATCACAAAAATCGCTCCCAGGGTCTGATCGTAGGTAAGAGCGGCGCACCAGAAGCAGGCCAGGTCTACCGTCCAAATCCAGGTTTCTCGGTGGCCTCCAGCAAGTGACACGCTGGTCAGCGCGAAGATCAGCACGAAGATTGTAGAAAGGATATTCATCGGCAGCGCGGACATCCAAAAGTGTGTCTCGCCATGCACCGGCCAGAACGCGAACAGGGTTGCGGCCATCATACTCGCGCCGATGGAAAGCCGAAGTCGCCTTAGCAGAAGATAGAAGAGAACCACAGCGAATGAGTCGAACACTGCCTGAATCCTGTGCAGAGCTGCCAGGTGGGCCACCGGATTATTGCCAACCATAACGAAGAAGAGGTATTGCCACAGGATGTGCAAATTGCGGCCCGGCACATATGCGCTGATACTGGCCCGCAACGCGGCGACGCTGTGGAGGACAGGCAAGGTCGCGATGAATCCGCCGTCGTCGTAGTAGAAGCCAAGCCGGCTCGCGCCGTTGGCGAAAACGCAGAGGCTGCCGAGCCACAGCAAGACCGCAACGAGCCAGTCGGGGTTGCGAGTCCGATTAAACCCGACCATCAAGCACTCCTCCCGGGCAGTCCCGTAAACGCAAAAAACTCCGACGGGTGGAATCGAGCTAACGGGACGTCTTCAAGCTAGCACGTATGCAAGGATATTCCCGAGGCGCCGGCTGTTCGGTGGTCGATGCGCGACGCCCACACCGGCGAGCCGATCCGCCGGAAGGAGACCGCGCCGGCCGGCGCGGAAGTTTGCGGCGCAAACAAGGGCCGCATGGAAATGCGCGAGGCGCTCGGCCGCAATCCCCTATCGCGCTCACTTAGCCTCGTTCAAAAGCACCTACTGATTGTCAGCGGCCGCGCTCCCGGATCGCTATCCCCCGACCGGCGATATCCGCGCCTTCGAAGTCCGGGGCCGCACTCCTGCGCCGAAGCCTCGACACTTATCCCATACCGGTGGTTCTGCCTGGGGATGCCGGACCATGTTGCGGCCAGAGTCCGGGCCGTTCGGCACGGAAACGCCGTACCCTCTGCGATTGACGCCGGCACAATTGGGTTTCGGAGTCCCACTCGATCGCGCGGTCCGCCGAGCCTCCCTCTCTTAACCTGCAGCCTGCTTCGATAGAATATCCTTTTCCATGCGACTCCTCCTCGTTTTCGCCGTCTTCCTTGGTATCGCCGCGGCCGCCGATCGCGATTGGCCCGCCTACGGCGGCGGACCCGCCGGAATCCGCTACTCCGATCTCCAACAAATCGATCGCGCCAACGTGAAACAGCTCAGCGTCGCCTGGAGCTACGACACCGCCGATGGCGCGGGCGACCCGCAAACACAACCAATTCTCGTCGGTGGCATTCTCTACGGCCTGACCCCGCACCATAAAGCCATCGCGCTCGATGGCGCCACCGGCAAACTGCTTTGGACCTTCGATTCCGGCATTGCCGGCCGCGGTCCCGACCGTTCGGTAGTTTATTGGACCGATGGCAACTCCCCGCGGATTTTTGCCGCCATCCAGAGTTTCATCTATGCGCTCGACGCCCGCACCGGCAAAGCGATCCCCGGGTTCGGCAACGAGGGCCGCATCGACCTGCGCGAAGGCTTGGGCCGCGATCCCGAGAAGCAATCCATCGTGCTCACCAGCCCCGGCATCATATATAAAGACCTGCTCATCGTCGGCGGCCGGACTCCCGAAGCGCTCCCTGCGCCCACGGGCGATATCCGCGCTTTCGATGTCCGCACCGGCAAACTCCGCTGGAGCTTTCACACCGTTCCGCACCCCGGGGAATTCGGGTACGACACATGGCCCAAAGACGCCTGGACTTACACCGGCGCGGCCAACAATTGGGCCGGGATGGCGGTGGACGCGCAGCGCGGGATCGTTTACGTGCCCACCGGCTCGGCGGCCAGCGATTTTTACGGCGCGGATCGGCTGGGCGACGACCTTTTCGCCAATACCTTGCTCGCGCTGAATGCCAACACCGGCGAGCGCATCTGGCATTTCCAGGCCGTGCATCACGATCTTTGGGATCGCGACTTTCCGAGTCCGCCGGTGCTGGTCACGGTGAAGCGCGGCGGCAAGAGCGTCGATGCCGTGGCGCAGGCCACTAAACAAGGTTGGCTCTACCTCTTCGACCGTGTCACAGGCAAACCGCTCTTTCCCATTGAGTCTCGCCATTACCCGGCGAGCGACGTGCCGGGCGAAGTCGCTGCCGATACCCAGCCGTTACCAACCAAGCCGGCTCCCTACGCGCGCCAAAGGCTTACCGAAAACCTGCTCACCACGCGCACTCCCGAAGCGCACGCATGGGCGCTCGCCGAATTCGCCAAATTGCGGAGCGACGGACAGTTCGTGCCGTTCACAGTGGGGAAGGAAACAGTGATTTTCCCCGGCTACGACGGCGGAGCCGAATGGGGCGGCCAAGCGTTCGATCCCGAAACCGGCATCTTATATTTAAACGCCAACGATCTCGCGTGGACCGGAGCGCTGGCTCCAACCACCACCGTCAATTCCGAGCGGACCCTCTATCTGGCGAACTGCGCCACCTGCCACCGCGACGATCGCAGCGGCGCACCCCCGCAGATTCCGGCTCTCGACCACCTGAACGGCAAGAAGGGCGAGACCGAGATCGAGACCATCATCCGTCAGGGCGCCGGACGCATGCCGTCGTTCCCGAATCTCAGCGCCGCCGACATCAGCGCGGTCACGCGATACGTGCTGAACGGAGAGAACAAGGAACTCGCCACTCACGATGCCCCCAGCGCTGCGAAATATCGCTTCGCCGGCTACCGGCGGCTGCTCGACCCCGATGGCTATCCGGCTGTCCTGCCGCCTTGGGGAACGCTCAACGCCATCGATCTCAACACCGGCGAGTACGTCTGGAAAGTGCCATTAGGGGAATATCCGGCGCTCGCGGCGCAAGGTCTGAAGAATACCGGGAGCGAGAATTACGGCGGCCCGCTGGTAACTGCCGGCGGTCTGGTTTTCATAGCAGCTACTAACTTCGATCGCAAGTTCCGCGCCTTCGATAAGTCCACCGGCGCCCTTCTCTGGGAGACGACGCTGCCTTTTTCCGGCAATGCTACCCCGATTACATACCAGTTACAAGGACGCCAATACGTGGTGATTTATGCCAACGGAGGAAAGGCTCCCAAAGGCGGTCCCACCGGCGCCGCGTACATCGCATTCGCGCTGCCGGCAGGAAAGTAATCAAAGGTACCAGCCGCGCGATTCTTTTGCTTGCGCCAATAGTCAACGCTAATACAATAGCCTTCGCTAACGTGCCGTTCGCCACTCCATTGCCTCTCTGATGGCGAAACTTATGTGAATCGGGAGAAGAAAAGGATCGCTATGGCTCGTCATCGGCCATACCCCAGAACGGGACCCCGTCCAGGATGCCTCTCATAACCCAAGTTCGGTGGCTCCTGCGATCAAGCGTCGTTTGTGCTCTCCGTACCCTCTCGCGGAAGCCGCAAGCAAAACCTGGCGCCGCGATCCGATCCGGCCAGTTCCAGGTTTCCACCATGCTCCAGCATCGTTTGCCTCGACAATGCGAGACCCAGTCCCAGCCCCCGCTTTTTGCCCGTGATGAACGGCTGGAACAGCTTCACGCGAATCTCCGCCGGCACACCGGGACCGGTATCGCTCACTTCGATCCAGACCACATCCTTCGATGCCCACATCCGTATGGCGATCTCGCCGCCTTCGGGCATCGCCTCGAGGGAGTTGGCGATGAGGTTGATCAGCACCCGCGCCACCCGGGATTTCCGGACCCGCACCGGACATTGCGTTTCGATGCACTGCCGGATGGTGACTTGCTGCTCCGCCGCCTTCGCCTCCTGGGACTCCACCGCCGATCTCACCAGATCGCTTACGGCGCAGACTTCGTCGGTTGCCGGTGTCGGATGGGCCGCCTCCCCGATTTCCGCCAGAAGAGCCTCCATGTGACGGGCAGCCTTGTAAACGTGACAAGCGGTCTTCTTTAATTGCGGCGGGGGCAGATCGAAGTCCGCCAGCATCTCCGATCCGCCGACCACGGCCGACAGTGGATTTCGCAGATCGTGGGCAATCGACGCGGCGACGCGGCCGATGGCGACGATCTGACCGGTGCGCACCTGTTCATCCCGCGAGCTCTCGATTGCCGCGGACATCCGATTGAAAGTACGCGCCAAGCCCCCCAATTCATCCTCCGAGTCTTCCGGGGCCCGCACCGAATAGTTGCCCAAGCTCACTTCCTGCGCCGCCCGATTTAAAGCGCGGACCGGACGGACGATGCGGCGGGCCAGCGCATAGCTCAATGCGAGGCCGGCGGTCATGGCGATCAGCCAGGCGATGGTCAGGTTCCGGCGCAATGATTGTATGCGGGCGGCCACGTCCGCGAAAGACCGCACCGCCCACAACTCCGCAAGTCCGTTCCCCTCTCCGTCTCGCAGCACGGTGGAGCGAATCGCGAAGATCTCGGGCTTGGCGGCGATCTTGGCCGCGGCGGCGGAACTCACCGTAGCCAGCGTGATTCGGCCGCCCGTGCGCAGCAGGAAATCGATTCCTCCGGTTCGCCGCTTCAGATCGTCCAGGGTCTGTCCGGTTAACGCGTGGGCGGCCACCAGAATATTCAGCAGCGCCGGTCCACTGCTGGAATCCACGTATACCGGAGTCGCCAGCACCTGCCATACGGTCCCTTCCCATTCCGCGAAAGCGCGGCTCTGCCCGGGAAACGCGCGGCGTGCCGGCTTCAGCAGAGTCGCCGGAAGCTGTTGTCCGTCCGCCAGCGCGCGCGTGGATTGCCCGCCTACAGATACCAGGACGTTTCCGTCAGGGCCGGCGATCGCGAAAACCGCCGGCTCCACATGATCGTGAATCGATTCCGCCCGCGCCCAGAATTCGGCGGTGGTATCGCGGATCGTGGCCGCGTCCCGGGACCCGAACGCCGCGCGGATGTCCGACATCGAGGCTAACAGGCGGCTGGCGGTTGCCAGGTGCTCGGTCCTGGATTCGAGTGAGGCATCCGCGGTAGCCAGGCTGGCCCGCAGTTCCTGCTCGAGTCCGGAGTGTAAGGCCGCCGACGCCTGATAGAGAAAAAACCATCCGGCCGCCGCGAAGAGAGCGGTTACGGCGACCGCCGTCGCCAGATAGATCTTCGCGAGCAGGGAACTCCGGACATTCACCTCCGTCCTCCGGGATACTGATCGACTATGATCGCCGGGTAATCGTTGCCGAACTTATTCTTGTGCGGAGTCACGACATATCCTGCTTCCGAAACCGCCAGGTCGGGTACAGCGAGATCGCCGGTCCCGACCGTGATCTGGCGTTCGAGCCCTTCCAGCGCCTCGGGTAAGGCGCGCTCTGAAAAGACCTTCAGGCGATACTCGCCGGCCGGCAGGTTGTCGATACGGAACGAACCCTGCGGGTTGCTGATCGCGAACCAAGGGGTATCCAGCACCACGACCACCGCGCTCATAGTCGGATGAATGTTGCAGAAGATGCGCACGATCCCCGGCCGGTGGAAGGTAACTTCGCGAACCGTTCCCGGAGCGTGCAGTCCCACGTCGAACAGCTCGCCGTCATAATTGGAAAAGGCATTGTGAAAGAAGGGATCAAGATTCGGGAACTGCACCTTGGACCCGGCGCGCAGCGCCAGCACATGTGGAACGAATGTCTTGTGGTGATGCGCCATGGAAAGAGTCCTCGTCGGCGTATCGGGAGGATGGCCGGCGAGCGGTTCCAGCCACACCACCACACCCGCACAGTCTTTGGAGGCGCTGAGCTGCACGCGCCCGGACACCGTGGCGCTCCATGCCAGACCTGTGCTTGCGGCCATTACCAACAGGCCGCGGGCAAAAGCTCTCGCGAGGCCGCTTTCTCGCTGCCCCGGAATCGACTTAGAAGAAGTAACCCAATGCCATGTCATAGCGATTAATCCGCAGAATGCCGGATTGCAGGTAAGTGGTGCGGATTTGCAACACTTCGGGCCCGAGAGCCACGTTCGGCGCCAGGCGGAAGCGCAGGTTGGCAAGGTAAGTGAAGTTTCGTCCGATCCCATTGCCAACGAGGTCACGGTCGTCATCGTCATCCAGGCCCGCGATCAGGTTGAAGTCGAGACGTCCGGTCGCGTGCAGCGTCAACTGCGTCCAGCCGCCGCGGTTGCGCACGGGAACCAGGACGCCATCGCGCAGCAACAATCCCTGGTGTAACGCGGACATTCCCAAGCCGTCCAGATCCTGACCCGTGAAAGCAAAGCCGGTCCAATCCACGCGCGGCAGGACCGGGACGAGCCAATCTACCGAAGCCGCGTAAGAAGTCGCTTTCATACCGGCTGCCAGGGACTCGCTCAGATGAAATCCGGGGGCGAACTCGAAACGCCGGCCATTGCCGGTGTCGTGGAAGAATTCGATCCGCCCCTGGAGCGCCGGCCGCGACGGCGACAGCCTCACCGTCGCAGGCAGTCCCGCCAGGGTCTCGTTAGTCTGATACACGCCCAGGCGAGCAACGACGCCAGTAGTTTCGTTGAATTGCCTGCGCTCCTCGTAGCGCACCTGAGGCTGCCAGAGCCACAGATTCCCGCTGTTGGCCAGGGCGGGAACGCCGAGTTGCGACAGCGAATCGGGATTGCGCGGCGACAGAATCGGCTTGTCGAGAGCGAACGTCAGGCTGCGTTTGGCCCAGTGCAGTCCGATGGATGCTCTCTGAATGCGCATCAGGTTGTTTTGGGAGTTCAGTGTTCCGCCGAAGAAATCGAGGTGAAGCTCACCGGCCATTTGCGCACCCAGCACGGATTGCGATCCGGAGTAGAGGAATCCGATCTCGGTATTGCGAAAGGTCGCGCCGGCGGACTGTTGCCCTTGTCCCGGCACCGCCGCTAGCGGCAGGTCCACGCCGCCGGTGTGACCCGCGTAGAGATAGGTGTTCATCAGCACCAGGCCGGAAATCTGCAGGGGAAAATGCCCGGCGGCGCCGGCCTTGCCCGTGTCGAGGTCTGCGACTCGCTGATTGAGGACATCCAGCTTTTCCTGCAAATGTTCCGGTTCGGGTTCCGGCTTCTGAATCTCGGACTCCGGCGGCCGGGCGGGTCGCAACGCGGCCACCTGGCTCCGCAGGTCGTTGAGCTCCTGGCGCAGCTCCCGGTTCTCCTGGCGAAGCTGAGTCACCTGCTCCAGAATCAGGTCCAGCTTCGATGGTTCGCTGGCGGCCTGCTGTCCATGCCCAACCGCCGCCGCCAGCAAGCCCACCGCGATTGCATACCACACGGGCTTTTCTCTGTTCCGCTCCACGAGTTCCCACTTCCCCCCATTCCAGTTAGCGAGAACCGCCGGAAGATTTAGCAGGCGCATTTACTTCTTCAACGCCTCTTGGGCCAGGCGCCTCACAGCGGGTTTCTCATCGTGTTCGGCCACCCAGGCCAAAGTCTGCGCGAGGTCCGGCACCACCTGGGCATTCTGTTGGAGCAGCGTGATTGCCGCTACGCGAACATGCTCGGCGGAATCCGTTTTGGCCGCGTGGGTGAGGGCCTCGGTCAGTTTCGTGCTGATCGGACGGCGGAAGCCGGCAGCGAATATGGCGGATGCCCGGACTTCCTCGTCGCGGTCGTTGACGATCGTTTGAGAAAGCAAGCCATCGACATCCGGGCCGGACAGCGACCGCAACGCTCCGGCAGCAGCGCTTCGGACCGTATCGTCAGGATCGCGAAGGGCATCCTCGATCGCGGGCGTCGCGGAATCGCCGGCGCTGTTGCCTAATGCGGCCAACAAGTCGCAGCGTTCCTTGGTGTCATGCGAATGGCGGTAGCGCGCGAGCAGCGCGGCCTCGATTCCCGCGGCTTCCTCCGGATGGCTGGGGCGTCCGGCCCGCGCTAGCGCGCCGCCGGAGATGCGCGCGGCGGCAGCCACCATCGCATCGCCGTCATCCATCAGCGAAATGGGAACGCGCAGGGCTTGAACCGAAGGATGTTGATTCAACATGAGCGCCGTCAGCGCATCGATCCGCAGAGCACGGGGCAACTTCCGGTCGCGCGCGATGACGCCGAGCGCGTCGATTGCCGCAGGCGTTCCGGCTGCGCCGAGCGCGTCGGTGACGGGTTTGACAGGGCCATTCGTGCGCACCAGCTCAACGGCCGCGGCCGGAGCTTCCGGACGCAGGCGGAACAGCGCCGCCAGCCGGTCACCGAGCGACGAGTCGTCGTTCTTC
>Ga0335073_10000389_pt1 | contig 56859 bp, 54 predicted proteins | sample Lox_Sample_22_FD_207093 | JGI IMG/M metagenome (GOLD analysis project Ga0335073, IMG submission 207093) | Soil microbial communities from Loxahatchee National Wildlife Refuge, Florida, United States - Lox_Sample_2.2 | ecosystem: Environmental > Terrestrial > Soil > Wetlands | place: USA... | reverse complement strand
GAGTTTCAGGTGACGATCCCGTTGATGGCGCATTCGGCGTTCCATCTGGGCGCCACCGGCTTCGGCCTCCTGTACGCGGCGATGGGCGCGGGCGCGGTGATCTCCGGCGTCACGCTGGCCGGCAAGGTGCCCGGTCGCGTGCGGACGCTGGCGATCTCGGCCGCGGCGTTCGGGATCGCATTGGCTGCGGCGGCACTCGTTCCGTCGGCTGCCGGCGCGGCCGTCTGCCTGGGGTTCGCGGGCGCGGCGAGCGTCGTGTACTCGTCGAGCACCAACGGCACGCTCCAGATCCGGGCCGAGCCCTCGATGCGCGGGCGCGTCGTCGCGCTGTACGTCATGGCGTTCATGGGTTCGACCGCGATCGGAGGCCCGGTGGTCGGCGTCGCCGGCGAGGTGATAGGGCCGCGCGCGTCGCTCGGCGTCGGTGCGGCGGGCTGCCTCGCCGCGGTCGTGCTGGCCCTGGTGTTCGGGCAGGGTGTGCGACGCGGGGCGCGTGCCGCGTCCTCGAGGAGCGCATCGGCCGCGGATGGAATAAGCGCCGGCTCGCCCGCGTCGTCTTAGGTAGAGCACCTGATTCGGCACCGCGCCGATCGCGGACCGTCGGTGGTGGCACTCGTTTGACACAGCGATGTTCCGCCCCGGCCGCGTTCGGCTAGTCAGCCCATCAACTCAATTCAGGAGGTTAGGGATGTCGGTTTGCCTCACGCAGGCTAGGGCTCGCGCGCGCCGCTTTGCGATCAGCGGCGTACTGGTTGCTGCCGTCGCATTTGTTGTGCCCGCGAGTAGTCAGGCGTCGGCGTATGGAATCCAGTACTTCGGGACGCGTACCATCGATGGTTACACGATCCCGGGTGGACAGTTGGCGCACTACATCTCGGGCTCGGGGCTGTTCATAGCCTGGGACGGCGCCAATTTCGGCTCGATCGGCAATCTTTGCGACTCGTCAATCGAGTTCACGTACGGCTACGGGAGCCGGGTTCTGAAAAGCAGCGTGCATTGGGGCTGCAGTCACGTTGGCCAGTGGAAGTACGCGCTGAACTGGCGCGCGCCACGCGGCAGCGCCTGCGCCCGCCTGTACGTCGACGACTGGCGCCACTACGTCACCCAACAGTGTCACTTCGTCTCCTGACGCTTTGACGCGAGCCGGATGACGGCGCCGCGCGTGCGGCCGGCCTGGCGGATGAGGCCGGCCGCACGTGCGAAGATCGTGGGCTCCCACGTAGGCGGCAAGCAGCGACAGGCTCGGTCCGCCATTCTCCGAGAGGAGTGGATTGAGCCTCATGATCGACAGACCTGTTCGCAACATCGCGCTGCTCGTTGCAGCGTGCTTCTTCATGGAGCTGCTCGACGGCACGATCGTCATCACGGCGATCCCGAAGATCAGCAGCTCTCTGGCCGTATCGCCGGGCACAGCCGGCTTGGTCGTCACGGCATATCTGGTGACGGTGGCGGTGCTGATCCCGGTGAGCGGCTGGACGACGCTGCGCTTCGGGTACCGGTGGGTGCTGCTGTCGGCGATTGCGGTGTTCACGGTCGCCTCGTTGGGCTGCGCGGCGAGCCAGACCTTCGGCGAATTGGTGGCGGCCCGGGTGCTGCAGGGCGCCGGCGGGGCGATGATGGTGCCGGTCGGCCGGATGGTCGTGTTCGAGCGGGCCGCGAAATCGCAGGTTATGCGGCTGATGTCTTACATCGTGTGGCCCGCATTGCTTGCGCCGGTGATCGCGCCCCTGGCCGGAGGGGCGATCACGACGTACGCCAGCTGGCGATGGATGTTCCTGATCAACGTTCCCCTCGGCGCGGTCGGGCTGATCGCCGCCTGGCGGATGATCGACGGTAGGCCGGCGGAGGCACCGCCACGGCTGGACGTCCTCGGCGTCCTGCTCACGTGCGGTGGCCTCGCTTCTCTGACCTACGCTGCCCATCTGGTATCGAGCGCGCATCCGAGCTGGCTGCCGCTGGGGTTGCTCGGACTTGCCTCGGTCGTGCTTCTGGCCGCCGCGGCCCGGCACCTGTTGCGCGCCTCCGCACCGGTGGTGGACCTGCGGACGCTAAGGATCCCGACGTTCGGCACTGCCATGGTCGGGAGCAGCCTGATCTGGCTCGTGATCGGCGCGATCCCGTTCCTGCTGCCACTGCTGTTCCAGACGGTGTTCGGCTGGAGCCCGATCAAATCGGGAGCGCTCGTGCTGTTCGTGTTCGTCGGCAACATCGCGATCAAACCGCTCACCACCTCCATGTACACCAGCTATGGGTTCCGGCGGGTGCTGCTGGCCGCGTCCGTGGTCCTCACCCTGACGACGATCGGCTGCGCCTTACTGAGCGCCAGCACGCCTCTCGTGGCGATCGCACTGCTGGCGGTCGTGAGCGGCGCCGCGCGTTCGGTCAGCATGACCGGCTACACCACGCTCGCGCTCAGCGACGTGCCGCAGGGCCAGATGCGCGCCGCCAACGCCCTGGCCAGCACCGCCCAGCAGCTGTTCACCGGACTCGCGGTGGTACTGGCAACGCTGGCACTGCGTCTTGGCAGCGCGATCGGCAGGGCTTACCCCGCGGCTCAGACCGCGAAGTTCGCCTACGTCATCGCCTTCCTCGTAATCACCGTCGTGGGTGCGCTCGCGACTGCAGTCGCGTTCCGGCTGCACCCGTCGGCCGGCGAGGTGCTCACCGCCGACGGCCTGGCCGTGGGATCGCGCGCCACAACCCGACCGCCTTGACCTCACAACCTACAGCGCCGTGTCGTTCCATTGACACGAACCCAAGTGTCAACGAACAGAGAAGGGACATCATGTCCACCAACCACGCGAACGAACTGCTCGTGCAGGCAATCGATCCCGCCCGGCTCAACGCCGTCCGCAGCGCCGGCGAAGACGGCCACGGCAACCAACTCCGTCCGTTCGCCGCCACCGGCCAAGGCGAGCCGCTGCGTTGCTGTCTTCGCTACGCCGAGCAGGGCGAGCAGATCACGCTCATCTCCTACGCGCCGTTCGAACATCCGTCGGTATGGCGGGAGATCGGGCCCGTCTACATCCACGCTGCGCGGTGCAATGGCTATACCCCGACCGGCCGGCTGCCCGACGAGCTCGCCACTGGTCCTCGCGTCCTGCGCACCTATCGCGCCGACGACACCATGAACTACGAACACAACACCGTCGTCACCGACGAGGCCGAGCTACAGCCGATCATCGAACACCTCCTCGGCAAACCCGACGTCACGACGGTACACGTGCGGACGCTGGCGCCACAGTGCTTCCTGTACGCGGTCGGCTCTGAGTGACGACGTGTGCCTTACCCGACGTCGGCGCATGCGCGTGCGATCGACACAGCCTGCTCGTCGGGCAGCTCAGCGCCTGCCTTCACGGCGGCATCCCATTTGTTCTGATCGGTAGCTGCCGCGCGTGCGTGGCTAAACCATTGTGCCCGGATCGCGGCGGCGCCCGGCGCCTCGACGCGGCCGATCTCGATGAGCTTCGCGTCGGCTGCTCCCCAGAGAGCCGCGGCGTCGAGGGGCTGCCCGCGGATCGCTGCGACCGCGGCGCCAGCAGCAAATAGATCGGTGAGTATCTCCTGCTCGGGTGTATGCATCGCATCGATCGCTTCCGCTAGCCGGTGCTGCGCGAGGGCTAGGCTCTCGCGATGGAGGGCGACCAACGCTCCGATCGCCAGGAGACCCGTGATCATCGAGTGATAGTTGATGGCGCGGGCATGCTCGAGCGCGGAGTCGAGAAGGGCCTCGGTGGCGTCGAGCTCCCCGGCGCCGAGTGTCAACTGGGCGAAGTTGTAGGAGGTGATGGCGATTCCACGCGATTCTCCGCTGCGCCGGCGGAGCTCCAGCGACTCTTGCAGCAGTGGGCGCGCGCTCGTGAAGTCTCCCCGCGCGATACATGCGTTCGCGCGATTGTTAAGGGCGATTGCAAGAGCCCAGTCGTCGCCCGCGGAGCGGGCCACTGCGATCGCCTCTTCGCCCGCGGTCTCGCCAAGACCGGGGTCACCCAGAATCACAGCGGCGGCATCGATGTTCGACAGCGCCTCGGCCGCGAGCCGTGAGTCTCCGGCGGCGCGGGCTGACGCCGCTGCCTGGCGCAGCAGCGGCACCGCTTCCCGTGCGTCGCCGGCCATGAACGCGAGGCGGCCGGCTCCAAACAGGGCCCTCGCACGTTCGGGGCCGGCGGCGGAGGTGGCGGAGAGAGCCTCGCCCAGGCGCCGGCGTCCCTCGGGAAGGTAGCCGCGGATCTCCCAGAAACGGCTGAGTTGGCCAACCATCCTCAGGGCGCGCTCCGGTGCGCGGATCGTCAAGCGATCGAGGGCGGCGCGGATGTTGGCAAGCTCGGCTTCTAAGCGGTCAAGCCAGCGCCCTTGGTCGGGGGCGACCAGGCGCGGGCCCAACTCTTGCGCCAGGGCTAGATAGTGAGCCGCATGAGTGTCTGCGGCCTCGGCAGCGGTTCCTTCCGAAGTCGCGCGTTCTTGTGCGAACTCGCGGACCGTTTCGAGCATCCAGAAGCGCGGCTCGCCATCGGGATCGTCGCGGCGGCGTAGCAGGCTCTTCTCGCCAAGCGCGGCCAGCCGATCAACCGCGCCCTCACCCCAAAGGGACTCGGCCGAGTCGACGCGCACGCCGCCGATGAACGGCGCTAGCGCCCTCAGCAATGCCTGCTCGTCAGGCGCGAGCAGACGATAGCTCCAGTCAATCGTCGCTGTGAGCGTGCGCTGCCGTTCGGGCAGGTCTCTCGGACCTGCGGGCAACGCGAGTCCGTGGGCCAGTCTCGACTCGAGCGCGCGGGGCGCGAACACGGCGGTGCGCGCCGCTGCCAGTTCGAGCGCGAGAGGGAGCCCGTCGAGGCGGGCACAGATACGTTGCACCGCCACACGATCGCCGTTCGCGAGGTTGAGCCCCGGACGCACCGCAAGCGCTCGTTGGATGAAGAGCTCGGTCGCGTCCTCGAGCGCCAGCGGCGGCACTTCGAGGCGATGCTCGGCGCGGATCCGCAGCGGCTCGCGGCTGGTGACCAGCACATCGACGCCCGGGGCGGCTGCCAGTACGTGCGCGACGAGGTCGGCGGCGGCGAGCAGGTGCTCGAAGTTGTCCAGTACCAGCAAGAGCTCTCGCTCGGTCAGCGCGGCGAGCAGGTTGTCTTCCGGTGTTTGACCCCCGACCGGGTCGACCGCCAATACCTTGGAGAGCTCCGACACGACCAATGCCCGCTCGGCCACCGGCGCGAGCAGGACAAGCCACACTCCGTCGCGGTAGCGGCTGATTGCCTCCGCCCCGGCCTCGATCGCCACGCGAGTCTTGCCGACACCGCCGGGCCCGAGCAGCGTGATCAGCCGCGGCCCGGGATGCGTGAGCATCTCGAGCGCCTGGCCGACCTCGAGCTGACGGCCAACCAGTGAGTTCCCCGGGACCGGCAGGTTGGATCGGTTCAGTGAGCGCAAACGCGGGAACTCGCCCGGCAGCTCCGGCGCCACCAGCTGGAAAAGATGCTCGGGCTCGGGAAGATCCTTCAGCCGGTGAAATCCGAGGTCGCGCACGCTCACCGGCGTCCCTGCCGCACGTCGCGCATCGTCGGTCAGCAGCACCTGGCCCCCGTGCGCGATCGCCATCACACGCGCCGCTCGATGAACGTCCATGCCCTCGAAGCCACGCCCGCGCACTGCGGGCGTGCCGGTATGAATTCCCATCCGGACCCGGGGAGCCTGCCCGCCGGGCCAGACACCGCCGGCCAGGGCCAGCTGCACGCGCAGCGCACATCGCACCGCATCGCGAGCGTCTGCGAACACGGCGAAGAATGAGTCGCCCGCAGTTCGCACCTCGCGGCCACGGCACGCGAGGATCCCCTCCCGCAGCACGCGATCGTGCTCGCCGATCAGCTCGAGATAGCGGGGCCCCAGCCGCTCGAGCAGCCGCGTCGATCCGGCGATGTCAGTGAACAGCAACGTCACTGCCGGGGCTCCCATGGCCCCTATGCTCGCCAATCACAGCCGCGCGGGCAACACGTCCCCGGCAGTCCGGCCGGGATCTGGATTCGAGACACTGTGTGGGTGTCGGCGTCAACCCACACGGGCGACCTGTTGGTTGGCCGGCTGCGCGACGAAGGGCGCCGCGCCAAGTTCCGGCGCGGGCAGGCGTTGTTCATCGAGGGCGACGTGGCCGACCGCGTGTTCGTGATCGAGCGTGGCTGGGTGACGATCACGAGCGTCGGTCCCGGCGGCCGCGACATCGTGCTCGGGCTGCGGGGACCGGGGGACGTCATCGGCGAGCTTTCGGCGCTGGACGGCGCGCCTCGTTCCGCCACGGCGCTCGCCGTGGGCGAGGTGGAGGCCACCGTGGCGCCCGGCGCGGCCCTGATGCGCGCGCTCGCTGATCCTGCGGCCGCGATGGAGCTACTGCGCGTACTCGCCAATCGGCTGCGCGACGCAGACCGCAAGCGGCTCGAGTTTGCCGCCCTCGACTCGCTGGGGCGGGTGGCGTGGCGCCTGCAAGAACTAGGCGAGCGCTTCGGCGAGGAGACTGCTGACGGAATCGAGGTAGAGCTCCCTCTCTCCCAGGAACAGCTTGCCAGCTGGTGCGGGGCCTCGCGCGAGGCCACCGTCAAAGCACTCGCGGCGCTGCGAACGCTGGGCTGGATCACGACCGGGAGGCGCAGCGTACTGATCCGCGACGCAGATGCGCTGCGCCGGCACGCCTACGGCGGCGCGTAGCTGCCCGAGAACGTTGCTGGTTGTGCCCGTCAATGGGTCGAAGTACCCAGTGCGCATGCTGCCAAGGACGCGGAAGAGGAGCCATCGCGACCGTAGGGTGACGCGACAAAGATCCGCCACGCAGGAGGAGATATGTCCACTCTCGGCGTTCATCCACGCGTCGCCGGCCCGACCTCGATGTCACACCGCAGCCAGGTGTTCGTGCCCTTGGCGGCGGTGGCGATCGCGCTGACGCTCATGATTCTCGGCGTGACGGCCGCCACCCGCCGGATCTCGACCATCACGCTGCCGCAGCAGCGGGACATGGCTCCGACCCGCATGGTCCGCGACCCAGAGACGCACGCGCTGGTCTGGATCCCGGCCCACGACACCCAACCAGTTACTGATTACACGTCCCAGCAGCCGCTGCGGCCGCGCTACGCCGGCAAGTGAACGAGCTGGCCATGTGCTCCGTTCAACCAAGCGCGACCGCCCGCCGCGCCCGAGCACTCGCCGCCGCGCTCATCGCTGGGCTGGTGTCGATCGCGGCTGCCGGCTGCGGAAGCTCGTCGCACAGCCAGAAGCCTGACCTCGAGCTCAGTGCCTATCTCGTGCGGGGCAACGAAGAGACCGGCTTTCAGACGACGGGATCCCCAGCGACCAGCACGACCGCGGCGCTATGGACCGCCGAGATTCCCAACGGACAAGCAGAGCAGTCGCGTCTGGTGACTGAAGGGTTCCACCGCGCGATCTCAACCCAGACTGCCTCTGCACATGGCCAGGGCGTCTCGTGGGTGATGGAACTGGGGTCGAGCCGGGACGCGGAACGCGAACAGACGGCCGAACTGCGAGATTTCATACACGTTCCGGGTCCGGTCGGACACTTCACGGTCCGGGGTGTTCCCACCGCCGAGGGGTTTACATATCCCGGCCCCAACCCGCAGGACGCGAACGCGCTGGTTCGCGAGGGGCGCTGCCTGTTACTGATCGGCGACCAGGAGTCGGCTAGTGACTACCGTGCGCCGGTGATCGCGGCGGTCCGTGCAATCTGGACGCGCACCAACAAGAACAAGGGCGCGTGCACAGGATGATCACCCAGGGAGTGGGATCGCGGTACGGGCCTGCCGCGGCACGTCCGACGGACGACCCGCCGCCGAAGGCGGTCCAACTCCACACTCGGCGTGGCTCCGTCGTCGAGATCGCCGCAATGACCCGTATCGGTGTCCGAATCCACACTCGCCGCCGGCGGGAGGTCGAGAGTGGAGTTGTGCCCCGGGGCGATGACCGCGGGCGCGCCGATGGCCGCCTTGCCGGCGCCCAGGCCTCCTCCGCCGCGCTCGCGTCAGTTGATGTCTTGCCGAGCGGACAGGGCGATTCCGAGCACCGCCAGTGCGCCGGCCCAGGCGATCAACGTGATCGCACCGGCGCCTGGCGAGACGAGGTGGTGGGTTCGCAGGCCCATGAGTGCGTCGGAAGCACGGGTTGGCGTGAACCGCCCCACCGAGGGGACGAGGCCGAACAGGAGGCTGTCGACGACGAGGCCCCAGGCGAGCAGTGTGATGACGCCGCCGACTTGGTTGTGGATGATCGCCCCGAGGCCGGCGCCGATCGCGCCCCACAGGGCCGCGCCAGCGAGTCCGCCGACCGTGAGCAGCAGAATGTCGCCGCCGCTGAGCACGACGGTGATGCCACGCCCGTCGAGGATCGCGTATCCGATCGCCCAGCCGATTGCCTCACCGAGGACGCCGAATGCGATTCCGGCCAGTGCGCCGGCGACGACCTTGGCGATCAGGACGTGTGAGCGCGCGGGGTTGAACAGGATCGTCGGACGGATCGTGCCGTAGCGGTACTCGCTGGTCACAAGCAACACCCCGGCAAGTGCGGAGAACACGCCTGCGAGGCTGGCCAGGCTCAGCAGCTGACGCTGGTCCTCTTTGCTCGCAAGCCCGCTTGGGTGGGTGAGCAACCCGGTGAGCACCGTGAAGAGCAGGATCAACGCGGCCATCCCGAGGATCAGTCCGATCGTGGTCCGGGTCGAGCGAATCTTCAGCAGCTCTGCCCTGATCTGCGCGATCATGCCGGCGTCTCCGAGGTCAGTTCGAGGAAGATGTCCTCCAGGAAGCCTCCATCGTTGACCAGCTCGTGAACCGGAACGCCGGCGGCGAAGGCGATCTCACCGACCCGCTCGCTCGATGCTCCATGGACGAGCAACGCGTGGTCGGTACCCGTCGTCACCTGCAGAGCCTCACCACGCAGCGCCGTCGCAAGCCGCTGCGGATCGCCACTGCGCACGCGAACCGCGCCGCCGGCGCGCGCGGTCAGCTCGGCCAGCGAGGATGAGAGGACGAGCCGCCCCCGGTTGATGATGAGCACCCGGTCGACCGTCTGCGCGACCTCAGCGAGGACATGACTTGAGATGAGCACGGTCCGGCCCTCTGAGGCCAGCCTGCGCAGGAAGTCCCGCAGCCAGCGAACACCCTCCGGGTCGAGCCCGTTGGCCGGCTCGTCGAGAATCAGCAGCTCCGGGTCGCCAAGCAGCGCCACCGCGAGCCCAAGTCGCTGACGCATCCCGAGCGAATATCCCTTCACACGACGCCCTGCAGCGTCACTGAGCTCCACCAAGCGCAACACCTCGTCCACACGTGAGTCGGGAACCTCCACCGCCTGCCCGAGCATCCGCAGGTGATCGCGGCCCGAACGGCCGGGATGGAAATCGGTCGCCTCGAGCACGGCACCAATCCGCAACGCCGCACGCGGCAACTCCGCATAAGGACGATCGAACACCAGCGCTCGTCCACTCGTCGGTCCTGCCAGCCCCAGGATCATCCGCAGCGTCGTCGTCTTGCCAGCGCCGTTCGGACCAAGAAAGCCCGTGATCGTTCCAGCCTCCAACGCAAACGAGAGATCGGTGACCGCTGAGACCTCACCAAACCGCTTGGTCAACGACTCGGCTTTGACGACCGCCGTCATCCCCGTGACTGACCGTTGAACGGGATCGCGAAGTCCTGGTACTTACCCTGCGGCATTTCGCTCGGGAGAAAGGTGATCCGCAGGCCCAGATCGCCCCGGATCATGCCTGGCTGTTGGTCGCTCCAAGCTTCCAGCGATCGTGAGACCAGCTGCCACGCGGCGCCGTCGATCCCATTGCCGATGTTCACGAACGCCTCGTGGTGGGCAGGCTCGGCACGCAGGGTCAGCTCGGGGCAGCGTGCGGCGAGCGCTTGCGCCTGGTCTGCTGGGACGGGACGGCACCACTCCATCGGACCGTCGCTGTCCTCGGTGACCTCACCCCAGTAGATACAGAAAAACCCGCCGGCGCGTCCCTCGATCGTCGGCAGCTTGTAGCGCCGAAGTAGGCCGATGAACTCCTTGCCGAACGCCCATGCCCCATCCACCCCGGCGACATTGCGCTTGACACACAGCAGACTCCGCTCGGGGATCTCCCTCGTGCTGACCTCGTACATAACGGACCTCTTTCCGCTTAGCTCGTCGATCAGGTCTGCGGCGAGCGCGCGGAGGGACGTGTGCTCGGCCTCGGTCGCGGCCCAGAACTGCCGGACTCGCTCCGCCGCGCGGCCCGGCTCAAGCGGCAAGATCGCCTTGATCTCCGCCAGCGGGACCTGCAGCCGGCGCAGCGTCGCGATCAGGCGTGCCTGCTTGAGCTGGCCAGACTCATAGAACCGGTAGCCAGAGTCCTCATCCACCCGTGCCGGCGGCAGCAGACCCAGTCCGTCATAGAGCCGCAGCGCCTTCGCGGACAGCCGCGAGTGACGGGCGAACTCCCCGATGCTCATCTCGTCCACATGCTCGCTCCTCGTCGACATGACAGTCACCCGACAAGTGTGCGGGTTCCCCCAAGGTCAAGGTCAAGCCGCCGCGCCGAGGAAAACAACTCCGTCACCCAGCTTGCGGCGGCACGGCGTTGATCGCCAATTGGGCGGCGAAGGCCCGTTTGTATGCGGGCCGCGCTTCGCCGCGGGCAACATAGGCCGCCAGCTTCGGAAACTCGTCCAGGAGGCCCGAGGGTCTGAGCCTGAGCAGCACCGACGCCATCATGAGGTCGCCCGCGCTGAAGGCCCCATCGAGCCAGTCGGCATCGCCCAAGCGGGCAGAAAGCTGGACCATTCGATCGCGAATGCGGTCTTTGACCAGAGGCAGGCGCTGTTCGGCCCACGGCTGGTCGCCCTCCAGGATCCTGGCGGTCACGAGTTCGAGGATCGGCGGCTCCACGGTGTTCAGCGCGGCGAACATCCAGGTGATTGCCCGCGCCCGCGCGTTGGCATCGTCCGGGAACAAGCCCGGATGGTGCTCGGCGATGTGCAGGATGATCGCGCCCGTCTCGAACAGGACAAGATCGCCTTCCTCATAGGTCGGAATCAGGCCGAAGGGATGCACGCGCAGATGCGCGGGTTCCTCCCTGGCGCGAAGCGAGACAAGGCGAACCTCGTAGGGCTGGCCGACCTCTTCAAGCGCCCAGCGAACGCGCATATCGCGCGCCAGGCCCTGGCCGCCATCGGGCGACCGCTCAAACGCGGTGATGACGATGGTCATCGTGAGACGCCCCTCGGGGGAGAGGTCGCAACTTTGCACATTGGATGATCTCCTTGTCTCGCGATCAGGGTCAATGACACAGGGACTCGGTCCGCCTTGGAAAATCATCGGCTTCGCACGGACGGCGGGGTGGCGTGATTGCATGTGGGGCCATGCGCGTTCGGATGTTCCAGGCTGACGCCTTCGCCAGCCGCCTGTTCACGGGGAATCCTGCCGCAGTCATGCCGTTGGACACCTTCTTGGCGGACACCGTTCTGCAGGCGATCGCTCGCGAGAACAACCTGGCCGAGACGGCGTTCGTCGTGCCGGAGGATGGCGAGTATCGAGTGCGTTGGTTTACACCGGCCACGGAGGTTCCGCTGTGCGGCCACGCCACGCTCGCCAGCGCGGCGGTGATCATGGAGAGACTGGAGCCTCACCGCGACCGAGTGATCTTTCACTCGGCGAGCGGCCCGTTGACGGTGACCCGGTCCGATCACGGCTACGTCATGGATTTTCCCGCGCGCCGGACGGCGTCGGTGACGGCGCCGCGTGGGCTGGTCGGAGCCCTGGGCACGGTTCCGGTCGATGTGGCCGCCGATGCCCACAACTACCTCGCCGTGGCAGAGAGTGAGCAGGTGGTGCGCGAACTCGCGCCGGACATCGCGGCGATCGCACGCCTGGACCGCAGCGGCGTGATCGTGACTGCGCGCTCGAACGGCGACTATGACTTCGTGAGTCGCTACTTCGCCCCGGCCAAGGGCATCCCGGAAGATCCCGTCACCGGCGGGGCTCACTGCGCGCTCGCGCCGTACTGGTCCACGCGACTGCGAAAGACCGCGTTCCGCGCATTTCAGGCCTCGCAACGCGGCGGGGAAGTCGTGTGCCGCCTCGTCGGCGACCGCGTCGAACTCGAGGGCAACTGCGTGTTCTACCTCGAAGGCGAGGTAGAGATATAGGACGGAATTCGGGAAGCCGGTGGTGACCGCGTGACTGTGCCCTTCGACCTCGACGGCGCCGTCGGTGTCGTGACCGGAGCGGGGAGCGGCGTGGGCCGGGCCACGGCGCTCTCGCTCGTCGCCCGGGGGGCGCGTGTCGCGGTCAGCGATATCGACCTCGCCCGCGCGGAGGAGACCGCGTCGCTTGTCGAGGCCGAGGGAGGCGAGGCGATCGCCGTCCGGGTCGACGTTGCCAAGCAAGATGAGCTCGAGGAGGTACGTGACCGGTGCCTCGAGCGATTCGGCCGGATCGAAGTGGTCGTCAACAACGTCGGCGTGGTCGCCATGGGGGCTCCAGAGTCGCTCCCGCTCGAGGCCTGGCGCCGTGCGATGGACCTGAACCTCATGAGCGTCGCCCGTAGCAATTTGGTCTTCCTTCCGCTGCTGCTCGGGCAGAGACGCGGTCACGTCGTGAACACGGCGTCGGTGCACGGGCTCCTTGCCACGGGCTTCGACCGCCTGCCTTACGTCGCGAGCAAGCATGCGATGGTTGCGGTCTCCGAGGCGCTCGCGATCTACCTCGGTCCCAGAGGCATCGGGGTCACCTGCGCCTGCCCGTCGCGGGTGACGAGCAACATCGCCGAGCAGATCACAACCTACGGTGAGGTGGCATCCCCGAGACCGCTCGGGCACCCGATCGCCGAACCGGGTGCCGTCGGCGAGCTGATCGTCGATGCGGTCACCGCCGGGACGTTCTTAGTCGTTACCGCTCCGGAGGTGCGCGACGAGCTCCGCGAGCGGGCATCCGATCCCGAGGCGTACATCCAACGGCTGATCCGGGAGCAGCAGCCCTGACGCCAGGACGACCTGGCGCCGGTGGCTTCGCTCAGGCGACCATCGCGGTGGCGTAGTCCGCCCACTCGGCCGCGTGCCAGTAGGCGTTCGCGACGGTGACCAGTCGACCGCCGGCTTGCGCGCACGCGGCGAAGTCGCCGCGCTCATAGGCGAGGACCGCGGCGAGCAGCCGGCCCTCAGGCCCGCGGTGATCGGTGATCGCGCTGGCAAGCCGACCGTCGACGCGGAGGTCTGCGATCAGCTCTCGCATCGGGCGGCCGAGCAGGGCGTCCAGAACCGAGAACAGGCCCGCGCTGAACGCCCGCTCGGGCAGAGCGTCGGGGTCATCATGCGCGAGCAGCTCGCACAGCCGGGCCCGTTGCACCGCGGTGTTCAGCAGGTGCTGGGGCTGGTCGGTCATCGTCGACAGCGCGAACAACATGATCCACCGACTGACCGCGGCCGCACCGAGCCGCATGAGCGCTTGGCGGATGGAACCCACAGGGGTTCGACCCGCATAGAACGCGGAGTTCGCGAGCCGCACGAATCGATAGCTCAGCCCGGGGTCCTCGCAGATGTGGCGCTCGAGGTCCTCGAGGCTCGCCCCCACGGTGCCGTGAGTGAGCGACACGAGCGCGCCGAGTCGATGCGTCGGCGCCACGACCTCGCGAATCGTCCGTGGCGCCGCAAAGTATCGGCCCTGATAGGCGTCGAACCCGAGCGCGCGCGTCGCCTCGAATTGCTCGGGGGTCTCGACCCGTTCGGCGATTAGCCGCAGACCGTGCCGCCGAAGCCTCGCCAGGAGATCGCTCACCTCCTCGCCCCCGCCGGCGACGACGCGGGCGTCGAGTTTCACAGCGGTGGCGACTTGCCATAGGGCTTCGCCGGCACTGGCCGGAACGACCCCGGCGATCGCGATCTGAAAGCCCGCCTTGATGGCATCGTCCAGAGCGCGGAGCAGTCCCGCGTCCACGTGGAACGTTGCGGCCAGCTCGAGCACGACTCGCTCCGGGGGAAGCGGAAGCTGGCCGACGTGGTGCAGCAACTCTGGCGTGACCTCGATGTATGCCGGCCGGTCACCGACCAATTTCTCGAGTCCGATCTCGGCCATAGCGCCGACGATCACGCTGGCGATCGAGGCCTCGGGATCGGCGAGCTGCCCCGACGGGGTGAGCGGCCGGTAGCGCAGCGCGTATCCGACGATGAGCTCACGACGGTCCAATATCGGCTGCCGCGCGAGCACGATCGAGTTGATCGTGTCCCCAGGATGCCCGTCGTTGCCCGGGAGCTCGTGTCGCATTGCGTACCCGGGATCGGCCCGTGTAAGGCCGTCCTTGAGCATCGGCGTCGGTCGCGCGCGGATGTTCGATCGCCGGCATCGCCTTGGCTCGCTGGTAGGCGATCACTTGACAGGGCGGAGCGGACCGAAGAGGATCGCCCGTAAAGCTACGAACAGAAGGGGGAACGCGTGGCCGCTTCACCACAGGCGGTGCCGACCGTAGCGCTCATTTCACAGAGCACCCGGGTCTCACAGTCAGACCTGGCGGGGTACGTCGCGCCCTACCAGTCGTACATCGACGACTGGATCACGAAGTATTACCCAACGGCCAAGGCGAAGGTCGTCGCGCCGGCGAATGGCCGCGCTCCGATTGGAGCGTGGATCATGCATTACCTCGACAACTTGAATCAGCCCGGGGCGCTGGGCTACCACTCCGACAGTCACCACAAGCCGGTGGCCTACATCGACGCGAAGCAGGATCCGCTGTTCACGGGTAGCCACGAACTCGCGGAGATGCTCGGCGACCCGATGGGCAACAACACTTACACCGCGCCCTCGCCCGATCCGTCCGATAAAGGGAAGGACGTGGAGATCCTCGACGAGCTGTGCGATCCGTGTGAGGACAACTCGTTCGCGATCGAGGTCGGCGGGGTGTCGCTGTCCGATTTCATCACCCCGAACTTCGGGAACGGCACCGGCGGACCGTACGATGCCGCCGAAAAGCTCACTAAACCTCGCGAAGTTGCGGCCAACGGTTACATCTCGTGGATCGATGGCTACGTCTGGAAGCAGGCGACCAACTTTGAGGGCCAGGGCTTCCAGGTGAGAGTCTTGGGACAGTCAGACCAGGCCAAGGCCGAAGGCAAGAGCTTGCGCGAGTGGGTCGACGAGCAGACGCGCAAGTATGTGGTCGAGATCGGGCTTGAGCTTCCGGGGGTGCGCAGCAAGGCTGCGACCTGAGCGTCTAGCGCCCCTTGAGGGGCACCGGCGGCAGTGCCTCGATCTCGTCCTTCGTGAGATCAACGTGCACCTCGTCGCCGATGCGGTTGGCGGCACCGATCGGTATCGCCACCTGCTTGCGCCCCCAGAAGTGGCCCTCCTGGAGGATCACGTGCGTGACGTGATGGTCGGCCGGGTCGATCACGAGACCGTCGATGGACCCGACCAGTCCGTCTTTGGCGTGGACGGCGTCACCGCGGCGAATCTCGACCTCGCCGAGCGGCACGCGGTCGACGAACATCGGCTGCGGATGGTGGCCGAGCGGCGTGCCAATCCCGTAATACGGCCAGGCCGAGGTCCCAGGGCCGTAGCCCACGGCAGTCTCGTCTGCCGGAAGAAACTGGATGTCCTCGGCCTCGTCGAGCTGCTCGAACTGTTGCTTGGTGCAGTTGAGCCAGATGCGGTCGTCCTCGACGCGCGCGACGAGGTCGACCGGGACGAGACGCGCATCCGCCTCCTTGTGCCCGGGCTCGACGATGAGATGGGTGAGCGAGTCGGCAACCGGGTCGACGATCACCGTTGTCAGGTGCCCGCAGTGCCCGTCGGTGGCCTCGACGTGGGCACCGATCTTGAACGTGTCTCCCGTGATGTCTGAGCTCATCTCATTGGCCTCAGAGTTCGGTCTACAGGCGGAATCCTACGGCTATTGGACCCGCCCGGGCGGACCCGGCTCTGAAGACTCGCCTTCCAGGTAGCAGGAAGGCGAGGATTCCAGGGAGCCCGTCCCCCTATTGGGCACTGGCAGCGCAGACGAGACGGCGGTCCGGCGGGACCATTCGTCGCGATGCGTGCGATCGCGAACCTCGACGCGGAGTCACGGCAGTGGGTCGAGCAACTCCGGGCCGGGCATCCGCGCCGTGATGAGACGGTGCGGAGCCTTCACAAGGTGCTCCGGCGGGTCGCGCTGCACGAGTTGTCGCGCCGGCGCCATCAGCTGCGATCGGTGGGCGGTCCGGAGTTCGACGACCTGGCGCAGCAGGCCGCCGACGACGCGCTGGTGAATGTCCTGGAGAAGATCGATGAGTTCCGCGGGCTCAGCCGCTTCACCACGTGGGCGTACAAGTTCGTGATGTTCGAGGTCTCCGCCAAGGTTGCCCGGCATGCGTGGCGCCGGAGGTCGCCCAGCGGCGAGGAGCTCACGTTGGACCAGGTGCCCGATCCGCGGGCGCACCGACCGGAGGACTGGCTCGAACAACGCGCGCAACTGAACGCGCTGTCGCACGCGATCGGCGAGCTGACCGAGCGTCAGCGCGAGGTGTTCGTCGCGGTCGCACTCAACGACGTCCCGATCGACGTCGTCGCGGTGAAGCTCGGCACGAACCGCAATGCGATCTACAAGAACCTGTTCGACGCCAGGCGGAGTCTCCGCGCGAGACTGGCCGCCGCGGGCCATCCGATCGGTGGCGAGGGCGAGACGGCTGCGTGTTCGCGTTCATGACGCTGCGATGCGTCATCGTCGATGACAACCCAGCGGTGCTCCGTGCCGCGAGCGACCTGCTCGAGCGCGAGGGCCTCGCCGTCGTCGGCGTGGCCACGACGAGCGAGGAAGCGCTGTTTCTGATGCGTGACCTACGGCCAGACGTGCTGCTCGTGGATATCGATCTCGGACCCGAGAGCGGTCTCGACCTTGCGCGCCGCCTTGAGCAAAGCCCCGACACCGCCCCAGCACGCACGATCTTGATCTCGACCCACGACGAGGCGGACTTTGCGGATCTGATCGCGGCCAGCCCCGCAATCGGCTTCCTCTCCAAAGCAGACCTCTCGGCGACGGCGATCCGCGAGCTGCTGACGCCTGAACGCGGCGAGCGAAGCTAGTGCGCGTCGAGGAAGGCGATCACGGCCAGCACGCGGCGATGGTCGCCCTCGGTCTCGGGCAACTGGAGCTTCGCGAGGATGCTGCGCACATGCTTCTCGACGGTGCCCTCGGTGACCCACAGGATCCGGGCGATGCCGGCGTTGGACCGGCCCTCGGCCATGAGCCGGAGGACCTCGCGCTCACGAGGGGTGAGGTCGCCGAGTGGATCTCGCGCCCGGCGCGCGTCGACGAGCTCCTTTACCAGGGCAGGATCGATCACCGAACCGCCGCCGGCGATCCGTTTGCACGTCTCCAGAAAGTCATCTGCCTCGGTAACACGGCGCTTCAGCAGGTAGCCAACTCCCTGCCCCTCGGCGAGGAGATCAATTGCCCGATACACCTCGACGTGCGCCGAGAGCACGAGGATCCCGATCTCCGGGAACTCCGCGCGGATCGCCTGGGCGGCATCGAGACCCTCGGTCGTGTGAGAGGGGGGCATGCGGATGTCCAGGACGACGAGATCCGGAACGTGCTCGCGCACCAGCCCGAGCAGACCGGCCGCGTCACCGGTGACGCCCACGACGTCGAACGGCGAACGCCCGAGCAGGCTGGCGATGCCCTCACGTAAGAGGAGATCATCGTCGGCGATCACCACACGGATGGTTCCCATGCCCGGCAGCCGTCATTGTGTCATCGGGTGACCGCCACACCGCACGGCATGCGTAACGGTCGGCGTAGCCTGTCGTCGGTGTCGCGGGTCCGCTCGATCGTCGACCGCAGCTACGAGGTGTTCAACGCTCGTGACTTCGACGCCTACGCCGAGGTGCTCGATGAGAACGTCGAACTCGTGATAGCGGGAGTCGCCGTGCGTGGCCTGGCGCCGGTCATCGATTACCTGACGGTGGCGGCAGCCACGCGCCCGGGGCTGCGCATCGAGAGCGGGCGGGTATTCGTGGAGACCGAGGACACGCTCGTGAACGAGGTTCGTATGGTCGATTCGGCCGCCCCCAGCGGGGAAGCGAGCACTCCGGAGTTCTCGGCGTGCGGTCTCTATCGCGTCGAGAACGGCCGGATCATCGAATGGCGCGTCTATCTCGACGCGCCCGCCGAGACGCAGGCGTCGGCTGCCTTCGTGGCCGTTGCGGCCGAGCAGTCCGCGCTTCGGAGGGTGGCCGAGCTCGTCGCAGGGCACGCGCCGGCCGAGGAGGTGTTCGCGCTGGTCACCGAGGAGGTCAGCCGCCTCTTGGGGATCAAGCTGGTCCGGACGGTCCGGTTCGAGCCCGATGGGAGCACCACGGTCGTCGCATCACTCGGTAAGGACACGGATCTGATGCCCCGGGGCATGGTCGTCACCTGGCCGCCGGGCAGCGTCACCGACCAGGTGCTTCGCACCGGTCGTCCGGCGCGCCTCGACGACTATGGGGCACTCCGCGGCCCGGTCGCCGCGATCCTGCGCGACGAAGGGGTGCGCTGCGCCGTGGGGGGACCGATCGTCGTCGACGGGCGACTGTGGGGCGCGATGGTGGTTGCATCAGAGTCGGCGGATAACCTGCCGCCGGGAAGCGAGGATCGTGTCGCGCAGTTCGCCGAACTCGTGTCGACGGCGATCTCGAACATCGAGTCCCGCGCGCAGGTGGAGCAACTCGCGGCCGAGCAGGCGGCACTCCGCCGCGTCGCCGAACTCGTCGCCCGGCAAGCACCGGCGGACGAGGTATTCGGCCTCGTCACCGAAGAGCTCAGCCGCCTGCTGGGAGTCGACCTGATGGTGCGGACGGTCCGGTTCGAGCCGGACGGCAGCGCCACGATCGTCGCGGCGGAGGGGATGCCCGAGAACCTGTTAGCCCCGGGCGCGAACACGCCGCGCCCGGTGGGAGGCGTGCTCGACCAGGTGTTCGGTACCGGCCGCCCCGGCCGGATCGACGACTATGCGCCGGTCGCCGGTCCGCTCAGCATTGCGCTGCAGGCCGAAGGAATTCGTTCCTCGGCCGCTGGTCCGATCGTCGTCGACGGCCGCATCTGGGGCGCGATGGTGGTGGCCTCCCCGAGATCCTTGCCGACCGGGACCGAGGACCGCGTCGCGCAGTTCGCCGAACTCGTGTCGACCGCGATCTCGAACATCGAGTCCCGCGCGCAGGTGGAGCAACTCGCGGCCGAGCAGGCGGCACTCCGCCGCGTCGCCGAACTCGTCGCCCGGCAAGCACCGGCGGACGAGGTGTTCGGCCTTGTCACCGAGGAGCTGAATCGCTTACTGGACGTCACCACCGTCGGGACGGGCCGGTTCGAGCCGGACGGGACCGTGACGATCATGGCGGTGCGGGGCACGGCGCAGGACGCGTTCCCCCCCGGGGCAAGCGTCGCGTTGGAAGGCGGAAGCGCGATCGAGCAGGTGTTTCGGACCGGCCGACCCGCCCACGTCGAGAACTACGGCGGCGTCGGCGGTGAGCTCGGCACCGTCATGCGGAGCTTGGGCGCCGGGTGGGCGGCGGCAGGCCCGATCGTGGTCGACGGGCGGCTGTGGGGCGCTATGAGCGTTAACTCCGGTTCGGCTGGGATCTACCCCGCTGGGGCGGAACAGCGCGTCGCCAAGTTCACCGAGCTTGTCTCCACGGCAATCTCGAACATCGAGTCACGGGCAAAGGTGGAGCGACTCGCCGCCGAGCAGTCCGCACTTAGACGCGTGGCGACGTTGGTGGCGCGGGAGCACTCTCCCGAAGACCTGTTCGCGACGCTCGCCGAGGAGCTTGGGGTGCTGTTGGGAGTCGACTCGTCGGCGATCCTGCGCTACGAGGCGGACTCGAGCGCGACGGTGGTCGCCGGTTGGAGCGACGGCTCCGTGACGCTCCCGATCGGCGAGCGACTCCCGCTCGAAGGGGAGAACCTGGCCGGCAAGGTGCATCGCACCGGGGCGCCGCAGCGCAAGGAGGACTACAGCAATGCGCCGGGCGTGATCGCCGCCACCGTCCGCGAGCTCGGGTTCCGTTCCGCGGTGGCGACCCCGATCATCGTCGAGGGATCCACCTGGGGAGTGATCGCCGTCCTCTCCCGCCACCCCGAGCCGCTTCCGGCCGACACCGAGCGGCGGCTCGCGGAGTTCAGCCGGCACGCCGGGATGGCGGTGGCCAACGCCAAGAGCCGATCCGATCTCGCGGAATCGCGGGCTCGCATCGTTCGAGCTGGAGACGAGGCGCGCCGCCGGTTCGAACGAGACCTCCATGACGGCGCCCAGCAGCGACTGGTGTCGCTTGGGCTCGAACTCCGCGCGACGGAGGCGACGGTGCCGGCCGAGCTCGCTGAACTCAGCCGCGTCCTCTCGCGCCTCGGGACCGGGCTGGGCGAGGTACTCGACGACCTGCGCGAGTTGTCCCGGGGACTCCACCCCGCCGTCCTATCGGAGGGCGGCCTGACGCCCGCGCTACGCTCTCTCGCGCGGCGGTCCGCCGTGCCCGTTGACCTTCGCCTCAAGCTCGACGACGAGCGGTACGAGGAGCCCGTCGAGGTCACCGTCTACTACGTGGCCTCGGAGACGCTGGCCAATGCCGCCAAGCACGCGGACGCCTCAAAGGTCGAGCTCACTGTCACGCAGTCCAACGGCTGGCTCGAGCTCACAGTCACCGACGACGGCAAGGGCGGCGCCGACGCGTCGAGTGGGTCTGGTCTCACTGGTCTCGTCGACCGAGTCGAGGCCATCGGCGGTACGACCCACATCGATAGCCGCCCGGGCGCAGGCACCGCGGTCCGGGTCAAGCTACCGACGCGCTATTCGGGCATGGCGTCGCGGAATCGGCGAGCAGCTTCGAGCAGACCCTCGTGATCCTGACGGCAGCCGGGACAGCTCTGGAGGTGGATGGCCGTGCCGGGATAGGCAAGCGCCGGGTCTTTGCCAGTCAGTTCGAGCTCGACGTAGGCGTCGAGGATGTCCTCGCCGGCGCTGCAGCCGGCGTCTCCGGTTTGGGCGCGGAGCAGGTCGTCGAGGTGACGAAGCTCGTCGGTCACGGTGCGTCCTCCTCCCCATAGGGTGCCACCGCGACCCCCCGCTTGTCTTTACGCCGCCGCGCGGGCTACGACATGGCTGTCGAGGAAAGCGCTGATCAGCGCGGCGATCTCGTCGTTGTGCGTCGCGGTCGCGAAGTGACCGGTATCGAGTAGGTGCAGCTCGGCCTCAGGCAGGTCGTCGAGATACGCTCGCGCGCCCTCGGGTGGGAAGAAGGCGTCGTTCCGACCCCAAGGAAGCAGGGCGGGCGGCGTGTATGTCCTCAGGTATTCCTGCCACGTCGGGTACAGCGTCACGTTGTTCTGATAGTCGTAGAGCAGGTCCAGCATCACCTGGTCACGTCCGGGAAGCTCGATGTAGCGCTGGTCGAGCTCCCACAGGTCGGGGTTCACGCTCGCCGCGTCGGGGACTCCGTCGACGTACTGCGAACGGGTCGCTTCGAGCGTGAGGAACCCGCGGACCGCGGGCTCGTTTCCTGCACGATCGTTCCAGTACGGCTCCAGTGCCTGCATTCCCGGACCGAGACCCGCCTCGTAGGCGTTTCCGTTTTGGAGGATCAGTCCTTGGACCCGCTCGGGGTGACGTGTCGCTATCCGGAACCCGACCGGCGATCCGAAGTCGAACATGTAGAGCGCGTAGCGGTCGAGGCCCTTGGCCTCGGTGAACGCGTCGGTGACCTCGGCGAGCCGGTCGAACGTCGTCGTGCCGGCGAGCGCGGGACTTCGACCGAACCCCGGATAGTCGGGCGCGATCACGTGGTAGCTGCCGGCGAGTCGCCGCATCAGCCCGTCGTACTGCGCCGACGAGCTCGGGAAGCCGTGCAACAGCAACAGCGTCGCGGTCGCCGGATCCCCGTCCTCCCGGTAGAAGATCTCGTCGCCCTCAACCTCGATCGTTCGGTACGCCGTCATCGCTCCTCCACGGGAATGGGGGCCGATCGTGCACGGCCCGTTTCCCCCGATGAGCGCGGCGGTAAGGACATTTCTTACCGCCACGCAGTAAGAGGTTCTGGCCGTCGGACACTCACGTGTCGCAAGCCTGCCCCGAACGAAACGAAAGGCCCGCGATGGCTGGTCAGCCGATCATTGTCTTCGACGTCAACGAGACGCTTCTAGACCTGGAAGCGATTCGTCCCACCTTCGACCGGATCTTCGATGACCCGGCGGCGCTGCGGTTGTGGTTCGCGGGGTTGATCACGTACTCCGAGGCGCTCACCCTGGCCGGCGTGTACGTGCCGTTCACCGACATCGGCGCCGGCGTCCTTCGAATGCTCGCCGCAACCCGTGGCATCGCCGTCACGGACGCCGACGGCGCCGAGCTCACGGAACGGTTCGCCTCGATGCCGCCGCATCCGGAGGTACCGGCGGCGCTGCGACGGCTGCGCGATCACGGTTTCCGGCTGTTCACCCTGACCGACAACACGCTCGACATCTCAGGCGAGCAGTTGGAGAAGGCGGGCGTGATCGACATGTTCGAGCGGCGGTTCAGCGTTGACGAGACCGTGAAGCGCCACAAGCCGGCGCCGGAGGCGTACCACTCGGTGGCGGCCGCGCTGGACGTCGACCCCGGTGACATCTGCTTGATCGCGTGCCACACCTGGGACACGATTGGAGCGCTCGGGGCCGGGTGGCAGGCCGCCCTCATCCTCCGGGAAGGCAATGCCCCCATCGACGTCGGCCCGCAGCCGAACTACATCGGGAACGACCTCGACGCAATCGCAGATCAGCTGATCGAGAGGTACCCGGCGTCGTCGATGACGCTCGCCGGCGCCCGGCGGCCATAGGCAATGGCCATCATCCGTAGCGCGATTCGCGACGACAAGACCCCCTGCTACGACCCGGGCTGTCGCTAGGCTGCGCGGGCCTGACTAGCGCGCGTCCATCCCCACAGCCGAAAGGCACCGCCCCGCCGCCGGCGAGTCGGAATCTGGGCGCGGGCGGGACCTTCCGCCTCGAGCCTCCGCGGCTCCGCACCACCTCCGATCCAAAGGAGGAGCGGCATGCGACTTGGTTCGAGCTGTTTTTCGACCTCGTGTTCGTCGCGGCGGTCAGCCAGCTCGGCGCTGCGTTGTCCCGGGATCCGTCGGGTGCCGTGTTCGCAAGGTTCGCGGCGCTGTTCGTGGTGATCTTCTGGGCGTGGATTCTCTACGCGCTGTACGCGAACCGCTTTGACACCGACGACCTCATCTTCCGGCTCGGGAAGGCCGGAGGGATGCTCGCGATCGCGGCGATCGCGATCATTCTTCCCCGCGTAATGGCGGGCGACGGCGGCGGGATCCCGTTCGCCGCCTGCTACGTGGTCCTCCGCACGTTCCTGATCGCGTTGTACGCGCGCGCCCGGTACCACCTCCGCGGCGAGGCCCGCACCCTATCTGAGACGTACATCGCGGGTTATTCGTTCACCACCGGTCTGTGGCTCGTGTCGATCTTCCTATCCAGTCCATACCGCTATGTGCTCTGGGGCGTGGCCGTGGTGATCGACCTCGCGGTACCGACGCGCGCATGGAGGACGCTCAGCGGCGCCACCATCGTGATCTCACATCTCACCGACCGATTCGGCACCTTCTTCATCATCGTGCTCGGTGAATCCGTCGTCGCCGCGGTCGGGGGAGTGGCTGGATTCGAGTTCACCGCCTCGTCATGGATCATCGCCGGCGTCGGGTTCCTGATGACGCTCTGTTTGTGGTGGATCTACTTCGACCTTGCCGACACGTCCGTTGTGGGGCGCGGAGCGCTTGGACTCGTGTTCGTCTACGCCCATTTCCCCCTGCTGGCCGGCGTGGCCGCGTTTGGCGAAGGCATCAAGATCGCGATCATCCACGGAGCGGAGCCGAGCTTGACCGCGGGTGCTCGCTGGGCGCTCGCGGGCGGGATCACGGCGTTCGCGCTGTCGCTGGCCGTGATCCACCTCGGCGCGGAATGGACCTCGCTTCGCGATCGCACGTTCCTCGCGCGTCTCTCGCTGGCGGCGGTAGCGGTCATCCTGGCGGCCGCCGGGGGCGGGCTCGCGCCGGTCGCGTTTACCTCGCTCGTTGCCGCTGCACTGCTCGGCCAACTCTTGCTCGAGGCCGTGACGCCCCGTTTTGGAGCTGCCACCGTCGTCCAGCCGGCGGACCTCACGCCTCGCGAGCGCCCTGCCCCCGCGGGCTAGATAGTCAGCGCCTCCAGCAATGATTCCGTGTCGTAGCCACGCAGATCGACGACGCCGTCGATGAACAGCGTCGGGGTGCCCTGCACCTCACCGGACTCGATCCCGCTGCGGAAGTCCCGCTCGATGCGGTCGAGCACGGCCTCGCCGCCGCGATCGCGGTCAAAGCGGTCGACATCCAGCCCGAGTTCGGTGGCGTAGTGGCGTAGGTCATCGTCATCGAGTGCCTTCTGGCGGTGAAAGAGCAGGTCGTGCATCTCCCAGAACCGCCCCTGGAGCGCGGCCGCCTCCGCGGCTCGCGACGCCGCGAGGGCGTGTGGGTGGACCTCGGTGAGCGGGAAGTGGCGGAAGGCGAAGCGCACGCCGCCCTTCCGCTCCGCCTCGACACGCTGGATCGCGCGGTAGGCCTGACGCGAATACGGGCACTCGTAGTCGCCGTACTCGACGATCACGCGGGCGTCCGCCGGCCCGCGAGCGTGGTCGACGCCGTCCTCGAGCGGCGGGATCATCGCATGCTCTTGCGGTAGAGCACGTGCGGCAGACCTCGCCACACGAAGCTCTTCTCGTAGGTCATCTCGAGGTTGCGCATGACACCACGCGAGCCAGTGTTGTCCTCACGCGCGTATGCGATCACGCTGTCCAATCCGAGCGGAGCAACCTCGGCGAGCGCACGCTCCCCGAGAAGGGTGCCGATGCCCTGTCGCCAACGCGACGATGCGACGGTCCAACCGATCTCGACCTCGCTGATCCCGTCGACGATGCAGCACTGCGCGAGGCTCCACCCGAGGCAGTCGTCGTCGTCCCACGCGAGATACCAGCCGAAGCCATGGGCCACGCGATGCGCAACCTTCTTGGCCACCATGTCCTCGCACTCCTCGAGCGTGAACGGCCCACTCGAGCGAAACACGGCGGCCACCGCAGGATCGCCGAGCAGTCTGTGAACGGCCGGACCGTCAGTGGGGAGCAGTTCACGCATCTCCACCCCGCCGATCCTACTCACGCAGCCAATCCGCTAGGCTGTAACGGTCTTAGCATAGTTAGACCGTTACAAGGAAGGAGCTCGCGATGAGCGTCTACTCGATCTGGGAATCCCGATTTGGAGCCGATACCGCCGAGGAGGGGATCAACGCCACGCAGGCGATCTGGCGCGACATGCTCTCGTTCGACGGCTACCTGGAGCACGAGCTGATCCAGGATCTCGATGATCCGGGCCATCTCTTCGTCGTCGTCCGCTGGGCGAGCCGCGAGGCCGCCGACGCGGCGATGAGCTACGCCTCGCATCCGAATGCGCGGCGCGTCAACGAGCTCGTCGGCGAGCCTCGCCGTCGCACGGTCGGCGCGGCGCTGTGACCGCCGGCCTCGTCGTCGCGCTTGCGAACGCGCAAGCGACCAGGCGTCCACCCCACGCCCGTTTCCCGGTCGCGGACGACGCACTCGCCGACGCGGACAGCGCGAACGAGCTGCTCGGGTCGTTCCTCGACCGCCCCATCAGGCCGCAGGAGCTCACGGCGGTGCGCGCGCTGCAGGGCGTGGTGGTCACGATCGTCGACGGCTTGATCGCCGGGTCGCCACCGCCACTCGACGCTCTGAACGCGCTGGCGGCCCGGCGGTCCGCGACATACGCCCTCGAGCGACGGCCCGACGGGAGCCTGCGGACGACGGTGCGTCCGCAGCGCGAGTCACCCGCGGCGACGCTCCTGATCCGGGTGATGGACGAGTTCAGCGAACTCGAGCCGTCGCGCCTTCGCCGCTGTGCGCGCCACGAGTGCAACCTCGTGTTCTACGACGCCACTCGCTCCGGCACGCAGCGGTGGCATGCCGAGCGCCCGTGCGGGCTGCGCGAGCGCCAGCGACGGCATCGCACCAGACCCGCGCTGCGGTAACTTCGGGAGCGGAATGCCGTCCGACGCGATACTCATCACCGGTTGCTCGTCCGGCATCGGCCGGGCCACCGCCGCGCATCTGGCGGCCAACGGTCACCGAGTGTATGCCACGGCTCGGAGGCTCGATGCGATCGCCGACCTGGCCGCAGCCGGCTGCCGCACCCTGGCCCTCGACGTCACCGACGAGGAGTCGATGCGGAGGGCCGTGGCCTCGGTCGAGGACGCCGAGGGGGCCGTCGGGGTGCTAGTCAACAATGCCGGCTATAGCCAGTCGGGCGCCGTCGAGACGCTCGATCTCGATGACGTGCGCAACCAGTTCGAGACGAACGTGTTCGGCCTCATCCGCATGTGCCAGCTCGTGCTGCCCGGGATGCGCGCCCAGCGCTCGGGCCGGATCATCAATCTGAGCTCGATGGGCGGCAAGCTGACCTTCCCCGGCGGGGGCGCCTACCACGCGACCAAGCACGCCGTCGAGGCGATCAGCGACGCACTGCGGTTCGAGGTCAAGGGCTTCGGCGTCGACGTCGTCGTGATTGAGCCCGGGCTGATCAAGACCCAGTTCGCGGAGACCGCGAGGGCCACCGTCGACGAAAGCGGCGACGGTCCATACGCGAAGTTCAACGAGGCGGTCGCGGCTGCGACCGTCGACGCCTACGAGGGTCCGCTGTCGCGCCTCGGCGGCGGGCCGGACGCTGTCGCGAAGACGATCGAGCGGGCGATCACGGCGAAGCGCCCGCGCACCCGATACCCGGTCACGCCGTCCGCCTGGCTGTTCCTCGGCCAGCGCGCCGTGATGACCGATCGCATGTGGGACGCGATGGCGGGCACGCAGTTCCCGCATCCCGGATAGCCCAGGCGATCACGCCGTTTCGAGATAGCGGACGAGCGCCTCGACCGGGTAGTGCCTGGCGGCCTCGGCCAGGATGTAGAACGTGTCGGGCGGAACGATCGCCTGGAGCCAGTCGGCGTGCGGCCACGTGCCGTCCGGGCGCTGCTGGCCGAGCAGATAGGTGACGCCTCGTGTGACCACCTCGGATCCTCCCTCGCCGGCGTCGATCAGCCCGGCGAGCACGAGGCCGGTGAGCGGCGGCATGCTCGGACCGCGGCCGGCGAGCGCGGGGTCGCGATAAGACTCGGGCAGCTCGCCCCACCCCCCGTCCTCGTTCTGGCGCTCGACCACGAACCCCACCGCGCGACGGACCCAGGGCTCGGACATGTCGGCGCCCACGCGCGCCAGCCCCTCGAGCACGCACGCCGTCGAGGCCAGGTAGTTGACGGTCCACCTCCCCCAGAACCCGCCGTGATCGAACTGCTGGGCGCGCAGAAACTCGATCGCGCGCCGCACGGCCGGCGACGACGTAGTCAGGCCGACGCGCCCGAGCCCGTCGAGCACGCGGCCGGTCAGGTCCTCGGTCGACGGGTCGCCGAGCTCGCGGGGCGGGTCGAGCAGGGTGCGCACGGCCGCGACCGGATCGTCGAGCGACACTTCCACCGGCCCCGTGAACAGCGGCCCCGGCCGCTTGGCGGGCAGACCGTGGACGAACGCCGACCAGCCGCCGTCCGGGTTCTGCATGCCGAGCAGCCAGTCGCGCCCCAAATCGAGCGAGGCCCGCACCCGGCGGGCGGTGTCCGCGTCAAGCGCCTCTGCGGTGAGCGCCGCGCCGTAGGCGGTCAGGACCGCGCCGGTGTCGTCGTTGTCGACCATGGTCTCGTTGCCCACCTGGAACGCCCAGCCGCCGACCCGCGGCGCGCCCGGGTTGCGGTTGTCGACCTCCGGTTGCTCGACCCGCGACTGAGCCCCAATCAGCCAGTCGAGCGCGCGGACGAGACGGGCGTCGCCGGGCGCGGCGCCGGCGGCGATCAACGCGCGGACGTTCCCGGCGGTACACCACACGGGACTGCCGAACGCCTCGAAGTGCAGGCCGTCGGCGTCGCGCACGCGCTGGGCCTCGAGCCAGTCGACGGTGCTCGCCACCATTGGGTGTTCGCGGGGCAGTCCCGCGGCAGTCAGTGCCGGCAGGATCAGCGCCGTCTGGATCGTGCTCGCGTTCCAGCTGCCGTCGCGGTTCTGAAAGGTCGCGAGCAGCGTCAGCGTCCGGGCGGCGAACCGTCGCGCGATCTGTCCGGGCGGGGGGCCGTCCGGGTGCGAAGGCGGGCCCCAATCCCCGCGGAGGCGGTGGGCGATCAGCGTCAGAGCGCCGCTCACCATCAGGATCCCCGAGTGAAAGCGCCGCTCCATGAACCTGACGGCCGGCCGGATCAGCGCCGGCAGCATCGGCGGGCACGGCAGCTCCGACGCTTCGATCAGCCCCGCCAGCGCGACGTACACGACCGCCGGGTCGCCGCGCCCGAACGCGTCGATGACCGCGGCGGTGCCGCCATTCGCCTCGACCCAGGCTCGGGCCCGGGCGATCGCGTCGACGCTGTCCCGGGGCGCACACAGGGTCAGCGCTGCCCAGGCCGAGGCGGTGGCACCGAGGTCGCCCTCGCTGGCCGTCGGGTGAGACCGGTACGAGCCGTCGTCGGCCTGGCGGTCGCGTAGCCAGCGCGCGCCATCGGCCGCGTCGGACGGGTCCAGGGCTCCGGCGCCGTGAAGGGCGACGAGCACCTGGGCCGTGGGGATCGCGCCCATGTCGCACAGCGACTCCCACGATCCGTCCGGACGCTGCGTGCCCCACAGGACCTCGCGCGCGCCGTCGAGCGAGGCGCGCACCGCTGCCGGATCGATCGACGTTCCGTCGGCGGTGGTCACGCCTGTTTCGCCTGCGCGATCTCGATCAGCTCAGGGTCGATGCGCGGAAACACGCCGCTTGCGGTCCAGCGCCGGTGGAGCTCCGGAGGCACGGGGATCGAAAAGCTGGCGCTGTGGCGGCCGGCCATGCCGACGACCCGCTGGTTGAGGATCCCGGCACCGACCATCTTCGTGAGCGAACCGACCGGCCCCCGCGCGGACTGGGCGCGGTCGAGCACGCGCCCCATGCTGGACTGCCAGTTCATCGCCTTGTCCCAGCGGCTGCGCGGCAGCGCGACGAGCTCGCAAACCTCGTCGCCGAGGAGGTAGCGCGTGAGCGCGGGAGCCGCTCCCTCGAACCCGGTAGGGAGCGAGTTCGCGTGGAGCTCGAACAGCGCGCGGGTCATCAGGATGCCCTCATCCGAACGGCGGTGATTGCGCCTCGCGATCTCCTGGGTCAGCTCGCGTGCCTGCGCGATGTCGGGCGGGATCGCGGCAGGGTCGATGCCGAGCATCTCCCCGATCACCCGCCATCGGTAGTGGTAGTCCTCGGCCTCCTGGTCATCGATCCGGACGCCGAGCTTCCGCAGGGCGTCGATGACGATCGGAGAGAACGACAGCAGCGTTCCCATCAGGTCCTCCTGGCAGATCGGAACCCCGTCGCCATCCACGTCCCACCGCCCGCTCGTGCGCACGAGGTAACGGATCGCCGCGTGCAGCAGGCGGACCTTCTGGATCTTGCGGATGCCGCGGCCACACGGGTCGAGCGATCCCGGGGACATCACCGCCAAGACGAACTGCGCGGTCTCGCCAACGCGCCGGTCCGCGTCGTGGCCGAGACGCCGGCTGAAGGTGAGGACCTTGACTCCGGGGTAGCCCGCGTAGCAGTACACAAGCGATGCGGTGGCCAGTGCCACGCACACCTGCGGCCCATGCTCGACGACGACGGTGCAGCCACGCTCGAGACGGTCGCGATCGGCCCATCCCGGGAGCTCGCCGTGCCACGAGAGCCATCGGCCGATCGACGCCGGCAGCTCTGCCGGCGCCGGTTGGTCGTTGTAGGTCAGCGTCCGCAGGACGTCGCTGACCACACGGACCTGCTCCGCGCGCGCGAGTTCCTCGATCAGCACATCCGTGCTCGGATCCCCGGCCTGCCGCAGGCCGTCGAGAAGCCCCTCCGTGTAGCCCACGGCTGGGAAAGCTAGGGCCCGAGCGCAGGTTTGACAAGGTTTCGGAGGACGGCAACAACGATCGAATCGGAGGGACCGATGGCCGAGACTCAAACCACGTCCTTGGGAGAGGCATTTGCGGACGCCCTGTCGCGCAAGGATTTCGACGAGGTGACTCGGCTTCTGCACCCCGACATCGACTTCCGGGGACTCACCCCGCGCCGGGTGTGGGAGGCATCGGACGCGCAGACGGTCGTCGAGGATGTGCTCAAGACGTGGTTCGAGCCCTCAGATGAACTCGAGCGCCTGGTCTCGACGCAGACCGACGCGTTCGCCGACCGGGAGCGGGTGGGTTACCGGCTCGAGGGGCACAACCCGGACGGGCCGTTCGTGGTCGAGCAGCAGGCCTACTACGAGGAGCGCGACGGGCGGATCGGATGGATGCGCGTCGTCTGCTCGGGGTTTCGCCCGCGCACGGACTGATCGTCAGGCTCCGTCGGGGTGGCCGCTCTGGCGGGGCATCGGGAAGTCGGGCAGGACCTCGGGGGCCGGCACCCGGCTCCGCCACGTTCCCGCCGGCGGCTCGAGTCCGAGCCAGACGGCCGCGCGCTCCCCGTCGGGCGCGGTGACGAGCTGCTCGAGTGTCGCGCGGACACGGTTAACCGTCGCGTTGCCGACGCGCCGAGACCACTCGGTCTCGATCTCCGCCGGCCGCGCGCGGTAGAGCGCCTGGCCGGCGAGACCCCGGGGGAGCAGCCGCGCCAGCTTGAGCCGTCCCCCGGCGGGGTCGGAGCCGACTGCGATGAACCTTCGCTTGGCGAGGATTCCCAGCGCGACTCGGAGCGGCTCGGGCGCGATCCCCGACGCCCGGGGGAGGCTCGCGATCTGCACGCCGTCCTCATCGAGAAGCCGCAGCACGTTGGCGCTGTAGCTCAGCGATGCGACCGAGTCGGCCTCGTAGGCGAGCGCGAACGCCTGGAGCACCTGCGACAGCAACGCCGACAGCGCCAGCGGCCACTCGTCCGAGTCCGCCGCGGGCGGCTCGCGCGTCCATTCGAGTTTCCCTCCGGCGTACCCGCCGTAGGAGCCGGTGAGCCACTGGGGCAGATCGGCGAGCGAGAGCCTCGCGGCGACCTCCTCGAGGTCGGATCGGAGACCGCCGACCGCGTCGGGGCCGAACCGCTCGGCCCACCGCCGCTCGATCTCGTCGGGTAGCCCGCGCCACACCGACTGTGCCCGGCGGCCCCGGCGAGTGGGCGTGACCCTCCATTCCCGGCGCGGCACCTTCGGCCGTGGATCGTCTGGGTCGGCCGCGATCGTCACGTACCTCCAGGGCCGCATTCGGGAGAGCGGTAGCGTCGCCCGTACCCGCCGCTCGAGTTCGGCCACGGGAACGCCCTCTTCGGGGACCGCGCGCATGAAGTTCGACCAGATCATCAGCGACGTCGCATACACGTCGCCGCGCTCACCGCCGAAGCCCGTCGTGCGATGCGGCATCCGCGACTCCCAGGCGTTGTCAAGCTCGATCGTGAACGCCACGAGCGCGCGGGACAGCAACGCGCTCAGAGGGAGAGATTCGCTCACGCCTGGAAGGCTTGCACAGCCCAGCGCCCCGCCCCCCGCGCGCCCGCCGCTCCGGACTTCAGCCCCCGAACGAGCACGCCTTGGCCGCCGCCGTATAGGCCGGCGACTGGGTGTCGATCGTGCTCGGAACCGCGAGCACCGCGCCCGCCATATCGAGGACCTGGCTGTATCCGCTTACGCTGGAGGGAGCCTTGTCGGTCGGATCTGGGAACCCGGTGATGCCGTGGCTCCGCATGCACTCAGAGATGTGAAGCGCCTGGAGCTTCGACTGCGCGGAGGGAGGCCCACTCGGAGGACCTCCCCCGGGGAGGAGGTGCTTGCACTTCGAGTGCGCCGACTGGAACGCAGGCGAGCGCGGGTTCATCCCCGGGCCTAGCTGGATGCCTCCCCCGCCCTTAGGGTCTGGGAAGTTCGGGACTCCGTTCGTGCGCATGCACTGTGAGAACGCGACGAACGCCTTGGTGACGTTGGGGTCAGGACCGGACCCCGATGTGCTGTAGGTGCTCGCCGATCCGCACGCGGCAATCGCCACCGCGCAGCAGAGCGCGCCGAGGGCGACGGGAAGACGATCGCAAAGCACCACGCCCCACGTTCTACGCGGATGCGTATAACACGGTCATAACGCCGTTATGCCGTCGTTATTGAGATACGAGCCGATCGAGCCGTTCGCCAGCGGGATGCTCGCGGTCGGCGATGGCAACGAGGTCTACTGGGAGCAGGTCGGGACGCCGGACGGGAAGCCGGCGGTCGTGCTCCATGGCGGCCCGGGATCGGGCGCGGGGTCGTGGTGGCGCCGGCTGTTCGATCCGCGGGCCTACTGCGTGACGCTGTTCGATCAGCGCGGTTGCGGCCGCAGCACTCCCAATGCCGGCGATCCCGCGGTCGATCTCTCCACCAATACGACCGCGCATTTGATTGCGGACATCGAGCGCTTGCGGATGCACGCCGGGGCCGAGCGATGGCTGGTGGCGGGCGCCTCGTGGGGATCGACGCTCGGGCTGGCGTACGCACAGGCGCATCCCGACCACGTCAGCGAGATCGTGCTGTTCTCGGTCGTCACCACGACCCGCCGCGAGGTCGAGTGGATCACGCGGGACGTCGGTCGCCTGGTTCCAGAGGAGTGGGAGCGGTTCCGCGACGGCGTTCCGGTCGACGACCGAGACGGGAACCTCGCCGCGGCGTACCACCGGCTCCTCGAGCTTCCCGATCCGGCGACGCGGGAACGGGCGGCACGCGACTGGTGCGCCTGGGAGGAGGTGCACGTCGCGATCGGACGCGACCGGACTCCGGACCCTCGCTTCGAGGATCCCGCGTTTCGCTCGTGCTTCGCGAGGCTGGTGACCCATTACTGGAGCCACGCCGCGTTCGTGCCGGACGGCGGGCTGCTACGTGATTGCGCGAAGCTCGCTGGGATCCCGGGGGTGTTGATCCACGGGCGCCTCGACCTCTCGAGCCCGCTCGACATCCCGTGGCGTCTGTCGCGCGAGTGGTCCGGGAGCCGTCTCGTCGTGGTCGGCGACGCCGGACACGGGCTGAGCGGAGGGACGTCAGGAGCGGTGACCACGGCCACCGACGAGTTCCGAGCGAGCTAAGCCGCGTTGTGCGCCGCCAGCCAGCCGAGCACCTGCGCGGCGTGCTCGTCGGGCGGGAAGATCGGATAGAAGACGTGGTCGATCCGGCCGTCGGCGATCACCAGCGTCAGACGCTTGTAGAGCCGCTGTCCGCCGGCGGTGAACGTCGGGAGGTCGAGCGCGCCCGCGAGCTGGAGTTCCGAGTCCGAGAGGATCTCGAACGGAAGCTCGAGGCGCCCGGCGAGCTCTGCCTGGTAGGCGGTGCTCTGCGACGACAGGCCATAGACGGCGCCGGCGGCGGCCCGCAGCTCGGCGTAGTGGTCTCGAAACCCGCACGCCTCGGGGGTGCACCCGCGCGCGCCCGGGATCGCGTTCCAGCCATCGGGCAGATCGACTCCGGGCTGTCCGGTCATCGGGTAGATGTAAAGCACCGCCCGGCCCGGGCCGAGCTCGTCGAGCGCCACCTCCGCCCCTCCGGTGCTCGGCAGCTCGACGTGCGGCATGCGCATCCCAGGCAGATGGTCGGCGGCTCCGTCGTTCTCCGGGGCGGGCAGGTCAGTCGGCAGGCTCATGTAGTCGGACACGGCGTCGCCGACGAGGCTATCGCTGCGACCCCGGGATGCGATGTAATCGGCAACGTGACCGGAACCGTGGGCATCGTCGGCGTGGGCCGCATGGGTCTTCCGCTGTGCGCAAGGCTCGTCGCCGCGGGTTTCAAGGTGACGGCCACCGACATCCGCGGCGAGTGCGAGGCGGACGTACGAGCAGCCGGCGCGGTCTGGATGAGCGAGACAGCGCGGGTCGCAAGCATCGCCGACGTGTTGCTCACGACCCTCCCGGGGTCGAGCGAGCTCACCCAGGCGATGGCGCTGGCGCTCCCTGCGCTTCGCCCGCGGTCCGCGTGGATCGACCTGACGAGCGCCGCACCGGCGGTCGGGCGTCGCCTGACGGACCACGCACAGTCGCTCGGCATCGAATGTCTCGACGCACCGGTCGGCGGTGGCGTCACGGCGGCCGCAGCGGGGAGGTTGCAGCTGTTCGTCGGAGGAAATGTGGACGCCGTCGAGCGCAACCGATTGCTGCTCGAGTCGCTCGGGCGCGTCGACCACGTCGGCACCAACGGCGCGGGTTACCTCACGAAGCTGCTGGTCAACCTGCTGTGGTTCGGACAGGCGGTCGCGGTGGGCGAGGCGTTGCTGCTCGCGGAGCGCGCCGGGATCGATCTCGATCTGCTGCGGTCGGTGCTCGGCGAAAGCGCCGCGGCCAGCGAGTTCGTGCGCCGCGACCTCCGCGCGCTACTCGAAGGCGACTACCTCGAGTCGTTCGGCGTTCACCGCTGCTACGAGGAGCTCGAGGCAATCGTGTCCGTGGCCCACGAACTCGATGTGCCGTTCGATTTGTCCCGCGCGGTCGAGCGCGCCTACCGCGCGGCGGTCGAGCGATACGGCCCGGTCGATGGAGAGCTGCTGCCGGTCGCGTTGCTCGAGGAACGCGCCGGCGTCCGATTGCGCACCAGAGCGGCGGGCTGAGCATCCAATCCTGCACAGATCCTGCGCTTCGTTAGCCCAAGCTCGTCGCGAGGCGTACTTTTTGGTGCGACCAATCTCGTCGGGGTCAGCACTTGGATGGTTGCGATTCGCGAGCGGCAGGGTAGGGCGAACCCACTCCGGTTCGGGGTGGATACGACGTATGTCCAGAACGCCCGGGGAACCGGCGACGGCGCGCGCGCCGCGAGCAATAATTCCGAGCCCGCAGGGACGCGGACATCCACGTCTAGTCGCATGAGGAGCAAGCATTGACCAGCACTCTCCGACGCCTACTCGGCGGCGTCTCGATGGCCCTCGGGCTCGGCGTCTGCGCGATGTTCGCGCTTCCCGTGTCGGCCGCAAGCGCCGACCTGATCAACCTGGGCGCCTGCAACACATCGCCGCTCAGTCAGCCGTTCGCGCCGTGGAGCGATCCGGCGTGGTACGAGCTCGCGCCCGGCGGCGACTTCGAAAGCCCGGGCTGGACGCTCGGCGGCGCCGCACAACTCGTTTCCGGAAGCGAGCCGTACGCGGCGACGGGCACCCTCGGCGCGTCATCGCTGTCACTCCCGGCGGGATCCTCGGCGCAGTCGCCCGTGACGTGCGTCGACGCGGCATACCCGACCGTGCGCTTCTTCATCCAGGGCAGCGGGATCGTGGCCGCCAGCCTGGTCGACGGTGGCCTCACGATCCCCGCGGGGATAGCCATCGCCTCGGGCGACTGGACCCCGACACCGGTGATGCTGACGACAGCCCCGCTGCTCGGATTGCTTTCGGGCGGCACGGCGCAGGTGTCGTTGCGGCTCACCACGATCGCCGGTGACCCCAGGGTCGATGACGTGTTCATCGATCCTTGGAATCGCGGCTGACCCGGACGAAACCCCGGACCGGGAGAGCCGCGGCGATGTTGATCGACTCGTATGAGACGCCGGGCGCCGAGAACCTCTTGCTGCTCGGACGCGAGCGGCATGCCGAACATGGTCGCGATCGCCGGCTGTTGCTCACGGAGGCGGTGGCAGCCGGGCTGTTCATCGTGGCCGCCGGCGCGCTGGCCGCGTTCGCGTCGGCCTCACGTTCGCTGTCGCTGCCGGCGCTGCTGGTCACGGTGATCGCGTATCTGGTCGCCGGACGCGTGCAGTACCCCGTCGGGAGTTCGTGGACGGCGCCGACACAACTCGTGTTCGTACCGATGCTGTTTGTCCTGCCGACCCCGCTCGTGCCGCTGATCGTCGCGGCCTGCTCGGTTGCCGACCGCCTCCCCGCCGCGTTGCGCGGCCCCGTGCAGCCCGCGAGGCTGCTGGCGCGGATCGGGGACAGCTTCTACGCCCTCGGACCCGCGCTCGTGCTCGTGCTGTTCGGCGCGCAGGATTTCTCATGGACCAACTGGCCCGTGTTCCTGGTGGCGTTCGCCTCGCAGATCGCGCTCGACGCCGGCGCCGGGCTGGGCCGGACGTGGTTCGCCGAGCGCGTGCCGCCTTCCGTGCAGCTGCCGATGTTGTGGCTGTACGCCACCGACGCCTGTCTGTCGTGCGTGGGGTTGCTGATCGCAGCGGCGGCGGTGGAGCGGCCGGGCTTGGTCCTGCTCGCGCTGCCGCTGGTCGCGCTGCTCGCGATGCTCGCGCGCGAGCGCCGGCAGCGCCTCGATTACTCGCTCGCGCTGAGCGACGCCTACCGCAACAGCACCGAGTTGCTCGCGGAGTCTCAGAGCCTCACGCGGGAACTGCAGGAGCAGTCCGAGGAGCTGCGAGAGCAGAACCGGGACATCGAGATCAAGAACGAGGAGATCGAGCTCGCTCGCCGCGGGCTGGAGGAGAAGGCCGCGCAGCTGGCGCTGTCCTCGAAGTACAAGTCGGAGTTCCTAGCGAACATGTCGCACGAGCTGCGGACGCCGTTGAACTCGATGCTGATCCTGTCCCGGTTGCTGGCCGAGAACGAGGAGCAGTCGCTGACCGACCGTGAGGTCGAGTTCGCCCGCACGATCCACTCCGCCGGCAACGACCTGCTGTCGCTGATCAACGACATCCTCGATCTGTCCAAGGTCGAGGCCGGCCGGATGGAGCTCGACGTCGCCCCGGTCGCCTTGTCTGGCGTCTACCAGGATGCGGAGCGGGCCTTCCGGCATGTCGCCGAACAGAAGGGCCTGTCGTTCGGTGTGGAGATCAATCCGGCGCTACCGGCGTCGATCGTCTCCGACGAGCAGCGCCTCGGCCAAGTCCTGAAGAACTTGCTCTCGAACGCGTTCAAGTTCACCTATGACGGCGGCGTGAAGCTGTCGATCGGGTACCCGCAGGACCGCGCGACGCTCCGTTCGGACTCGCTGCTGGATGCCGAGCGGGTGATCGAGTTCTCGGTCACCGATACCGGGGTGGGGATCCCCGATGACAAGCTGAACCTGATTTTCGAGGCCTTCCAGCAGGCCGACGGCACGACCTCGCGCAAGTACGGCGGCACCGGCCTCGGTCTCTCGATCTCCCGCGAGATCGCCCGGCTGCTGGGCGGCGAGATCAAGGTCGACTCCACTGTCGGCAAGGGCAGCCGCTTCTCGCTCGTCCTGCCGCTGATCGAAGCCGGGGCCCCGGCCGGGAAAGTCGCGGCGGCGACCGAGGAGCTCGGCGACGACAGCGCGATCCTCGAGCCGGGCGACCGAATCGTGGTGGTGATCGACTCGAAGCCCGAGCGAGCGAAGACGCTGGTCCAGGCTGTCCAGGCTCACGGTGCAAAGGCGATCCTCGCCCGGCAACCGGGCGCCGGGTTCGGCCTGGCGCGCGAGTACGAGGCCGAGGCAGTCCTGCTCGCGGGAGAAGACGACTCCACGCTCGGGCAGCTCAAGAAGCATCCGGACACGCGCCACCTGCCGGTGGTGATGATCGGGGACCGAGACGCCCGGCTGAATGCCGTCCGCGCCGGCGCCGCCGCGGTCGTCGAAGAACCCGCGAACGCGACCGAAGTCGACCGAGCACTCGCGCGGGCAGCCCGGTTGACCGGAACGGACGCCCGGAGGATCGCCGTCGTCGCGGACGACTTCGAGCTCGTCGACCAGGTGACCGGCCTGCTCGGAAGCGGCAACGGGATCGAGTTCGCGTGGATCGCCCCGTCGGATGCGGTGCCGGAGCTCCGAGCCGGCGCATACGACCTTGCGCTCTTCGGCGTCGGAGGCGGCAGCGACCTCGACGGGTTCGCGTTCCTCCGGGACCTCGGAGCCGACGAGATCCTGCGCGAGTTTCCGCTGATCGCGTTCGTCGAGGGCGACCTACCGAAGGCGGTGCGTGCACGGCTCGACGCGCTGTCGAAGACGGCAGTGGTCACGATCGCAGACTCTCCCGAGCGGCTCGCCGACCAGGCCGCCCTGTTCCTGCACCGCGCCGAGGCGACGCTCCCCGAACCCACGCGCAAGCTGCTCGGCCGCGCTCGCGCGGGCGAGGCGCCGCTCCGGGGGCGCAAGGCACTCGTGATCGACGATGACATCCGCAACGTGTTCGCGCTGACGTCTATGCTCGAGCGCCACGGGATGAAGGTCGTGTACGCCGAGAACGGCCGCGAGGGACTCCAGCGCCTCCACCAGCACCCGAACACCGACCTAGTGCTGCTCGACATCATGATGCCCGAGATGAACGGGTATGAGGCGACCCGGGCGATCCGCTCGCTGCCACGATTCGAGGACCTACCGATCATCGCGCTGACCGCCAAGGCGATGAAGGGCGATCGCGAGAAGGCGATGGCCGCCGGCGCGTCTGACTACATCGCGAAGCCCGTCGACGTCGACGAGCTCGTGTCGATGATGCGGGCCTGGTTGAACGCCTGACGGGAAAGGGGCCCCGTCCTCACGCGGAGAACGGGGCCCCGGTACTCACCCCCGTGTCAGTGGCGCCCGCGCCTGTGGCTGTGGGTCTTGAACGTGAGGGTCTGCGTCGACACCGTCAGCGACGTCTGATTGCCGAGTGACTGGGTCACCTTCAGCCCCACCTTGAGCACGTGCCGCGCCGCCAGCAGGTTCCTGCCCGCACGGTTCAGGGAGATCCGCACGGTTTCACTGCCGCCAGCCGTCAACGTCACGCTCGCCGAGCCGACGCCGATGACCTTGTGCCGCAGGTGAGCCGCAATGCCGACCAGCCTGTGGCCCCTGAACGTCTCGGTGACGGCCATCCCGAACGTCAGGTTGCACTGGGCACCCGACGCGCCGGCACATGAGACCGGAACCAGCGCGGTCGTCCCGTTCACCCTGGCGTGACCGACGGTCACCGTACCGACGGACGGAGGCGGTGGCGAGACCGGACTCGTCGTCACCGTCTGGTCAGCGCCGACGAACGTCCCGAAGTCGCTGACCGCGACCGCGCGGTAGTGAATCGTCGTGCCGGCGGGAAGACCCGTCAGCTGCGCCGAGAACGGCGTGGAACCGTTGCTCGGTGGGAGCGTCTGGGCCGCGGTGCTCTGACCATAGGCGGTGGTTGCGCCGAACTGGAAGGACACCTTGACTGCGGCGCCCTCCGGATCGACGGTGGCGCCCACGGTCGCCGCCGTGGTGGTGACTCCGCTCGCCCCGCCGGTCACCGGCGTGCCCGGCTGATACGCGTCTGCGAACAGCCCGCGCGGGTTCGTCCCGTTCGTGAACAGGAAGAACGGAGTTCCGACCGCGCCGCCCTGGCACGCCGCTCCGTCGGCGTTGAACGGATTCGCGGTGCACGACGATGAGATCGGCTCGCGGACGTCGGCCTGGGCGGTCGGCGTCAGCGGGACGTCTGACTCGTCGAGCACGAACGTCGGGTTGGCCGCATTCACGAAGTGACCGACAAACGCCTCGGTGCCCGACGGAGTCGCTTCCCGCCAAGTCACGTACGGAGTGTTGCCCGAGAACGTGATGTCGGCCCGGGTGGAGTCGACGCCGGCGGTCGAGATCGGCTGGCCGCCGTTCACGATCTGGAAGTGCGGCGTGGGCGTCGCCACGAACCGGGACACGAACACCTGGTGCACCCCGCCCACCGTCTCGTCCCATGTCACCCATGGAGCGGTCGGGTTGGCCGGGTTCATCGTCCCGGCGGCTACCTGCGGATCCTCGGCGTCCGCCGCCGGATTGCTGTTCAACGAGCACGCCTGCTCCGCGGCCTTGGTCGTTGCACAGCTGGTCGCGGCGTTGAGGATCCCGTTTCCGCTGTTACCGATCACGTGCCAGTGGAACCCGCCGGCGACGCCGGCGCCCGTGTCGGCCTCGGCCTTGGCCGCAAACACCATCTCGTTGCCGGCAAGTCCGGGCGTCCCGTTACCGGTCTCGTACCACACGACCCACGGCACCGAGTCGTTCGCGCCGGTAAACGCGATGTCGGGCTCGATCCCGTTGCGGTTGACGTCGACGTTCAGGCTCGGGTCGGCGTTGCCCTGGCCCGCCCGCTCGACACCGACATCCTGGAAGCAGAATCCTCCGATCGCCGGGATGTTGCCCGTTCCGTCAGGCTGGCCGAGTGGGGTCACGCCGTTGCAGTTGGCCATGCCCGGGCCGAGCGGCTTCGAGACGAAGATCTGATCCTGGCCGTTCGAGTTGGACGTCTCCTGCCATGTGACCCACGGACCCGGCTTGGTCGGGTCGACGGCCGATCCGCCGGCCACCGACGGGTTCTCGGCGTCCTGGTCGGTGTGGATGTTCAGCGACGGAACGTTGGGTCCGCTGCCGCCGTTGCCCCGGCTCTGGCCGGCGAAGATCCACTTGCCCTGGTTCGCGTCGCCGGTGTTGTCGAAGCGGCTGGCAAACACGTTGTTGTTGCCGAAGCCCGTGCCGGATGTGTTCTCGTACCACGTCGCCCACGGAACGGTCCGGCCCGCGCCCGCGAAGTCGATCGACGGCGCCTCGCCGTCCTGGCCCTGGTCGAAGTTCAGCGATCCCGCGAACTTCGGATTCGCGCTCGACCGGCCGAAGACCGTGCCGTTCCCGCGGGTCGTCCAAGCGCCGTTCGCAAACGAACGCGAGAAGATCTGGTCGGCTGACCCGGATCCCTCCTGCTGGCGGAAGATCGCCCACGGAACTGCGGGCTTGCCAGCGGTCAGCGCGCCGCCGACGAGGTCAGCGTTGGTCGGGTCCTCACCGCTCACGCTGATCGCCTTGTTGATCCCGGCTGCGGGATCGTCGTTGACCTGGCTGCCGGGCGGCAGCGCCTGAAACGCCGCCGCGGAGCCCGCCGTCGCCAATGCGGCGACAGCGGCCGCGAGCGCCACGCGCCCCCGCCGAGATTGCCCCCGGTGCATCCTCATGCTTACTCCTTGGTTCGAGGTTTGGTTCTCGAACCTCGGTACGGGGGGACGCGCGAAATGGTTCGCGGCGATCTTTCTGCTACTAGGTGGCTAGTTGTTCGGTACCGCTGAGACCGACGCCGTAGTTGCGTCCGACTGAGCCGGCGCGGCGGGCGCGGCAGTTGTCGCGCTGGTCGTGCCGCCCGAGCTCGCCGTGGAGGTTGTGGACGCACTGGCGGGCGGGCCGCTCGGCCCACCCGCAGCGGTGCTGTCGGCGCTCGATGTCAAAGCCGGGACCGAGCTTGCAGTCATAGCTCCGTCAGCAGTTCCCGTGTCGGCTGGAGTCGTCGTTGTAGCCGCGGTGCCGGAGTCCGCTCCGGAACTTGCGCCGGCGCCGGGTGTGGTTGGGCCGGTAGCGGGAGTCGTCGTCGCGGTGGTGCTGGGAGAACCTGCCGGGGCCGCAGCTGCGGTGGTTGTCGTGCTGGTGGTTGGACTTGCCGCGGCGGCGGGGGCCGTCGTCGTAGTAGCGGGGGCGGTGCTCGCGACGCCGGGCGCTGTGTTTGCGGTGGCGGGCGCCGTGTTCGGGGTGGCGGGCGCCGTGGTCGCGCTCGCCGGATTGGCGCCTGAAGGCGACGCAGGTCCTGGACTGGTTGCGCCGGCCGGTGTGGCCGGGGAGCCCCCGGACACGGCCGTTGTAGGGGCGGTGGTGCTGGTCTGGGGGGCGACGAGAATCGGCCCTGTGGTCGTCGCGAGCGTGCTTGACGGGGCGACGCGAGACGCCGTTGTCATCGCAGCAGGCGCGCTTGCTTCCGCGCCGGCACCCGGCGGGACAGCAGCCTGAATCGGGGCGACCAGAGCGTCCACCGACGCCGGGAGCGGTCGCGCGCCATGCCCGACGTGGAGTGCACCGGCACCGGCGGTTGCGATCGCTGCTGCCGTGAGGACTTTCCCCAAGACTCCGGCTGCGCTCAGTCCTCCGACTCCGCCTACGGACGCGGCGTACTCCGCCGCTACACCGGTGGCTCCGCTGGCGACGACCACAACGGACGACGCGCCGGCGATCGCTGCCGTGCCGGCGGCCCCCGTTCCGACGGAGACGCCTCCGGCAGCGGTGGCGGCCGCGGCGAATGAGCCGGCGCCGCTCACGCTTCCGACGGCGGTGCCACCGGCGGCAACCGCTCCCGCTCCGCCCACGCCACCCGCAGCGGTCGTTCCACCCGCGACGACCCCACCGACGCCACCGACGGCGGTCGCGCCACCCGCGGCCGTCGCCCCGCCCGCAGCGCTGGCGCCACCCGCGGCGACGTGACCGCTATTACCGAGCGCGGAGCCGAGCACCCAGGACTTGAGCGCGGCGGACACGCCCACGGGCAGGACGAGCGCGAGCGCGGCGCGCTGTCGACGGATCTCTCTCTCGAAGGCTGCGCAGGCAGGGCAGCGATCGATGTGGGCGCGCGCGACGCTCCGGGGCAGGACGGTGCCACGCATCGTCGCCAGCCGCTCGCGTATGTCCGCGCACGGGTGCTCCCGCGCTCGCCGTCCGCGGGCCAGCGCCTCACGTGCCTGGAAGACGAGCGCCTTGACCTTCTCTTTGCGCACCCCCAGTACGGCGGCGATCTCTTCATGCGAATGATCCGCGAGCTCGAAGAGGACGAGGGCGGCGCGCTGGTCGCCCGGCAGCCGCTGCAAGTCATCCAGCATCTCGCGAAAATCCTCGCGCTCCTGGACCTCATCTGCTACGGCTCTTGGCGCTGGGCGATCGGTGTCGACGTCGGTGACATCGACGTCGCGACGAGTCCGCAGCTCCGACAGACAGCGGTTGCGCGCGATCGTGTACAGCCAGGGGCGCAGCGCCACCTCGCCATCTCCCGCGCGCAGCGCGCGAAACGCGGAGACGAACGTAAGCTGAAGTGCGTCCTCGGCCGCCTCGCGGGTCCCGAGCATGTGCACGCAGAACGCAAGCACGCCGCGGGCGTATCGATCGTAGATCGCTTCGAACGCAGCATCATCGCCCGCACGCAACTGTGCGACCAGAAATTCATCGGTCTCGCCCACAACGGTCCGCCGACTGAACCCACCGCGGAACCCGGCGACTGCCGCGTTCACCCCCATACGCACAGTGTCCGCTTTCGAGGGCCGAAAGTCCAGAGCACGTCGGTCAGACGGCGCCCCGGGAACTCACACTCCCGGGACGCCGCGCCCCCAACCGAATGCGACAAACCGAAAAGGAGTAAGCCAAAGGCTTGCCCCTCAGGTGCCCCCACGTCATCACCCCTTACTCATAAGAACGCGACGCGTGGCGCAAGGTTGGCCAACTTACACGAGCTTAAGAAAAGAAATCGGATCGATGGTACGGTTGTTTCGAGGGCACATCTGGCTTTTCGAGCCACAAGCACTGGTAAGAATCAGATCGTCGTCGAGCTCGGGACGAAGCAATTCGTCCCGCGGGTCAGGGGAAACGCCCCCAACCAACCCCCTGATCCTCCGGGGGGCCGGGATGGATCTTGGCCCCCCGGGTTCTGTGGCGATAGCGGAGAAGCCGGCGCACCGACCGCGCTCAATGAACCGGGTGAGCGATCCCGACGAGCACCCGGCGGCCGGACGACACCGGGTTGCCGTTGGCCAGTTGCTCGGTGACGCTGAAGCTCCGGAACTGCGTGACCGGCGCGCCGGACCAAAGGATCACGTGCTCGGCGTCGTTGAACGTGCCGACCGGGACCAGGATCCCGGCGCCGTTCTTCAACCACGCCTGGTAGTAGCGGCCGTTGGCGAGGTGCGGCAGGCCGGTCGCCGACAACTGGATCTCCCAGCCCGAGTCCATCTTCGTCAGCGTCGCCGAGCCGTGCGCGCCGGGGGCCAGCGGCGTGCCGTTGACCACCATCGCAAACTGCAACGGCGCCGGCGAGCTGCTGCTCGTCGCGATCACGATCGCGACGACGATCGCGGCGGCCGCCGTCGCAAAGCCGCCGAGCACGAGGGCCGGGCGGGGGAATCGCCACTGGAATCGGCGGCGGTGCCGAGCCTGCGGTTCGGGCGGGGCCTCCGCGGCCGAGCTCTCGACCGGTCGCTCCCGCCGCGCCTCGTCGGCGATCGCGCTCACGATCCGATCCTCGAGCGCGGCGTCGGGCTCCTCCCAGGTGGCGGGGGTCTGAAGCAGCGTGCGCAGCTCGTCGAGCTCCGCCCGCTCCTGCGCCGTCAGCGAGTCGACAGCCTCGCCCGACAGGTACGAAATCCGCTCGTTGTCGTTGGTGCTCACGTCCGTGCCTCTTTCTCTGGCATACGGTAGTCCACCCCGATTCGGTTCATTCGCGCAGATGCCCCAGCATTGCCGCCAGGCGCTTGTGGGCTCTGAACGACCGCGACTTGACCGTCCCGACCGCGATCCCGAGCCGCTCCGCGATCTGAGCGTGGGTGAACCCGTCGAGGTGCTGAAGCCGGACGACCTCCTGCTCCTCGGGCGGGAGCTCCGCCACGGCCTCACGGACCTCCCAGACGTCATAGATCGTCTCGGCCGCCGGCGGGGTCGAGACCAGCGCCGGATCGCCCGGCGCTACCGACTCGAGCGGATCGGTGGCGCGAATCGCCTCTCGCCGGTACACGTCGATCGCGACGCGGCGGGCGATGGCGGCCAGCCAGGGCCCGAGGTCGCGCTGCTCGTCGAAGCTCCGCGCCGCCCGCCAGGCCTTCACGAACGTCTGCTGCGTCGCCTCCTCGGCCAGCCCCCGATTCCCGAGGACCTTGAAGGCGACCGCATACACGAGTCGTCCGTGAGAGCGATAGACCTCCCGCACGGCGTCCGGATCGCCCTGGCGAAAGCGTGCACGGAGGGCCCCTTCCTGCACACGCGGACGCTACCAGCGTCCGGCCACCCAGTCGAGCGAGGATCAGACCGTTGGCGTTGTCGACGGTCTCGCCGTGGCGGGCGATGAACGGCGGTACCGGGTGGGTAACTGCCCGCGATCGCCTCAGGTTGACCGGTGCCGGCGAGAAGTCCCACCGGCACCGATCCAAGACCTCACGGCTAGAAGATGCGCACCGCCACCTCGGCGGGTGCGTCGAACAAGTCGTTCAGCTCGTCATCGAGCTTCACGAGCGTCAGCGATGCGCCGGCCATGTCGAGCGAGGTGCAGTACTCGCCGACGTAGCTGCGCGTCACGTTGATCCCACGGTCGGCCAGCCCCTGGTGAGCCCGCCCGTAGAGGATGTACAGCTCGGAGATCGGCGTGCCGCCGAGCCCGTTGATCATCAGCGCGACGTTGTCGCCCGACGAGTAGGGCAGGTCCGTCACGACGGCCTCGAGCAGCTCGTCGATGATCGCGTTCGCGTCGGCGAGCTTCTCCCGTCTGCGCCCCGGCTCACCGTGGATCCCGACGCCCATCTCCATCTCGTCGTCGCCCAGCTCGAACAGCGGGGAGCCCTTGGCGGGCGGGGTGCATGACGTCAGCGCCATGCCCATCGTTCGCGTGACCGAGTTCACGCGTTCCCCGAGATTGACGAGGTCGTCGAGCTCCGCGCCACGTTCGGCCGCGGCCCCGACGGCCTTGATCACGAAGAAGTTGCCGGCGACGCCGCGGCGACCGACGGTGTAGGTGGAGTCCTTCACCGCCACGTCGTCGTCGACGACGATCGTCGCGATCTTGATGTCCTCGGCCTCCGCGAGCTCCCGCCCCATGTCGAAGGACATGCGGTCGCCCGTGTAGTTGTTGATGATGTGCAATACGCCCTTCGGGCTGGCCAGCAGCTTCGTGGTCTCGTACACGTAGTCCGACGGCGGGGCCGCGAACACGTCGCCGGGACATGCAGCGTCGAGCATGCCCTTGCCGACGACCATCACATGGGCCGGCTCGTGGCCCGACCCGGATCCCTGGATGATCGACACCTTGTCCTCGCGCGGCGCGTCGGCCCGCATGATCAGGTTGTACTCGGGGACGTAGCGGAGCGTGCCCGGGTTGGCGAGCTCGATCCCTTTCAGCATCTCTGGCACGAACTGCTGCGGCTCATTGACGAACTTCTTCACCTGATCTCCTCTCGAGTGTCCTGCCTCTTATCGCACTGACGGATCTCGCCAGCGTCCAACCCCGCGCCCCATCACCCGCCTGCCGCCCCAACTATCAGGCCAGCTCGAGCTCAGCCTCCTGCCAGGCCTTGCTCACGGCCTCGAACATCACCGCGACTCCGATTGCGCCAGCGTCCACCGAGTCCCGGCTGCGCTCGCCGGTGTACGAGGCCCGCCCCCGCATGGCGACCATGCCCTTCGTCGCCTCGGCCTTCTCACGCGCGGTCACCGCGGCGCGTTCGATCGCGACGCCGGCGCCTTCTGAAAGCGTGGCCTCGAGCGTGTCGACGGCGGGCGCGAGCGCATCGAGCAGCGTCTTGTCGCCCAAATCGGTGTTGCCGCGCTGCTTGATCCCTTCGATCGCGGCGCGCATAGCGGCGATCACCTGCTCGCCGGTTGGGTCGGGAGTGTCGTTGAGCGCGCCACCGGCGCGCAGGAACGCCGTGCCCCAGATCGGACCCGACGTGCCGCCGATGCGCTTGGACAGCACGATCGCGGTCTTCTTCAACAAGCCGCTCACATCGCTGTACTCCATCGCCTCCCAGTCTCCGAGCACGACCTCGAAGCCACGCGCCAGCGAATAGCCGAAGTCGCCGTCGCCGACGACGGCGTCGAGCTCGCAGAAATACGTCTCGTTGTCGACCGCCGTCTGGGCGATCACCCGAACGACCATCTCCGCGCGGGGCAGCGTGTTGTCGCTCATCCGGCCTCCTTGTCGAGTAGGGGTTGTGTTCGGCACGCGTCGAGATCGGCGAGCGTGACCAGCTCGCTCGGCTCCGCACCGCCGCGATTGGCGAGCACCGCCGCCGGCTCGCCCGGATCGCCGAGGCTCGATACGACGAGCACCGCCTCGCTCATGTCTTCGTCCGCCGTGTAACTCGAGACGGTCACGACACAGCGCAGCCCGCCGCCAACGGCCGCGAGCAGGCCGTTGCGCGAGTCCTCGATGACGATCGCGTCGTCCGGCGCGATCGAAAGCCGGTCCAGCGCGAGCGTGTAGATCGCGGGGTCCGGCTTCTTGGCGGGGACGATGTCACCGGCGAACACCGCGAACTTCGCCGCGTTGTCGTCGCCGACCGCGTGCTCGAGCACGGCCCTGACCGACTCCTCCGCCGACGTCGAGGCCACGGCGAGCGTCCAACCGGAGTCCAGCGCCTCGTCGACGACACGGGCGATACCGGGACGCGCCGGAAGCTGGCCGTCAAGGACCATCGCCTTGTAGCGCGCGGTCTTGCGGCGATGCCAATCGGCCAGCAGGTCCTTCTGGCCCTCGGCATCGGTCGGAAGTCGATTGTCCCGGACGAAGTCGTCGGTCAACAGCGACGCCATGCGCTCCTTGCCTCCGCCGATCTTGAGCTTCTCGCCGTACTCCTCCTCGGACCAGGTCACCGGCAGTCCGACTTCGGCGAAGGTCTCGTTGAACGCGATCCGATGCCCGTCCCGCTCGGTGTCCGCGAGCACGCCATCGCAGTCGAAGATCAGCGCGGGCACTTCAGCCGACCGACGCGGGTAGCGCGCTCGCCCGCCCGGCGGATCCGAACATGCCGATGTGGTACTCGGCCATCTTCTTGACCGCTTCCCTGACATGACTGAGCATCGCCGGCGGATCGTGCTTGCCGGGATTGGCCTCGAGGTACTCGCGATGGGAATCCACAAACGCGATCTTCAGCGCCGTCGAGATGTTGACCTTCGCGCAGCCTCGCGAGATCAGGTCCGCGAACTGCGCCTCGGTGAGACCGGTGCCGCCGTGGAGCACCATCGGGATCGGGTGCAGTTCGACGAGCTCGGTCACGCGTTCTGGCTTGAGTTCGGGCGCGCGTTTGTAGAGCCCGTGCGCGGTGCCGATCGCAGGCGCAAACGTATAGACGCCGGTCTCCTCGATGAACCGGGCCGACACCTCGACGGGATGGACCTCCCCGGCTTCGTCCGAGCCCACGCCGTCCTCGACGCCGAGGACGCTCTCGATCTCGCCCTCGACATGGGCGCCGTAGCGCTCGGCCTCGGCCACGACTTCGATCGTCTGCCGCGTGTTGTCGGCCACGTCGAGGTGGGACCCATCGAACAGAACCGAATTCCAGCCCGCCTCGAGGCAGGTGCTGATCCACGCGCGGTCCGGACAATGGTCGAGGTGCAACGAAACGGGGACCGGCACCTCGTCGGCACGCGCGCGCCACATGCTGTACAGCGGCTTGGCCCCGATCGACTTGACCGTCTTCACCGACGTCTGCACGATCAGCGGAGCGTCGAGCTCAGTCGCAGCGGCCAGGACAGCGTCGAGGCTGAGATCGTCCACGACGTTGATCGCAGCCACGCCATAGCGGTCGGCGAACGCCGCGTCCAAGATCCGACGAATCGGAACAACGGTCATCGACAACCTCCCTCAGGCCCCGGACGCGTCCCCGGTGGAACGAGCCCCTGAGAGCCAGGTCGTTCACTGCACACTTTACAGCTCAAGCGTTTGTACTCAAGCACTGCGTAGGCGTCCGGTGGCGATTCAGCACCCAAATCCCGATCCGTCTGCGCTCATTGGCGAGCGGCAGATCAGATCGGGTAGTCCCGCTTGAGCGATTGAACGGTGATCCAGCGCAGCTCGGTGAATTCTTCGAGCGCTGCACGCCCACCGAACCGCCCGAAGCCGCTGGCCTTCACACCGCCGAACGGCATCTGGGGCTCGTCGTGCACCGTCGTGTCGTTGACATGGCAGATGCCACTCTCGATCCGCTGAGCGAGCTCGAGCGCCTCGGGCACGTTCTCGCTGAAGACCGACGCGGACAGGCCGTATTCGCTGTCGTTTGCGACACGGACCGCCTCCTCAGGCCCGTCGACCGGCATCACGGCCACGACCGGTCCGAACGACTCCTCGGAGTAGAGCCGCATGTCCGGAGTGACGCCCGAGAGCACGGTGGGCAGGTAGCACGGACCGTCGGACTCACCGCCGCTGAGCGCGGTGGCGCCTTTCTGTACGGCGTCGCGGACGAGTTCGCTGACCCGGTCGACCGCGGCCTGGTTGACGAGCGGCCCGATCGCGGTGGTCTGCTCCCGCGGGTCACCGACCGGGAGGGCCCGCGCCCGCTCGGCGAGCTTCGCCGCGAGTGAGTCGGACACGGACTGGTCGACCACGATTCGCTCGGTCGACATGCAGATCTGACCCTGGTGGAAGAAGGCGCCGAAGCTGGCGGCGGCGGCCGCGCGATCGAGATCGGCGTCCTTGAGCACCACCATCGGCGCCTTGCCGCCGAGCTCGAGCAGCACCCGCTTCAGGTGCCTGCCGGCTTTCTCGGCGATGATCCGCCCGACCTTGGTCGAGCCGGTGAAATTGATCCGCCGGGTCGCGGGGTGCGCGATCAGCTCGTCGACGACGTCGGCTGCGTCCTCGGGGCAATTCGTGATCAGGTTGATCACGCCCGCGGGAAGACCCGCGTCGCTGAGGACCTGAGCGATCGTCGCGTGAGTCCGCGGACAGATCTCGGACGCCTTGAGCACGACCGTGTTTGCGTAGGCCAGCGGCGTCGCGACGGCCCGGGTGCCCAGGATCACCGGCGCGTTCCACGGCGCGATCCCGACCACGACTCCCGCCGGTGCCCGCACCCCCATCGCCAGCTTTCCGGGCACGTCCGAGGGAATGACCTCACCGACGAGACCGTAGGCCTGGGCCGCCGCCTCTCGCAACATGCCGGCGGCGAGCTGAACGTTGAACATCCCCCAGCCGAAGACGCCGCCTGTCTCCTCGGTCACGATCCCCGCGATCTCGGGCTGGCGCTCCAGCATCAGGTCTGCGGCCCTGTTCAGGATCTCGCGACGCGCCGCGGGCGCGCTCCGCGACCACTCCTCGAACGCCGCTTGGGCAGCGTCGACGGCTGCCCGGGCATCCTCGCGGCCGGCGGCGGCCGCGACCCCGACCTGCTCGCCCGTGAACGGGAACGCCTGATCGTAGGTCTGACCCGAGCGCGCGTCCGTCCATTCGCCCCCGATCAGCAATTGCTGCAGAGACCCGGTGGTTGTGGCCATCTCTCTCCTTAGACCAGTTAGTTGGGAACCGGCCCGAGCGTCGTCCATGCGCGCTCGATGCCTCCGTAGCGGCGTTGCAGCGTTCGTGCCGTCGGGCCGCGCCACTGGTCAGTATGGAGATCGGCGGCCACCGGCACACGACCCGTGCGCGTCCAGAAGTGGGCGAGCGCGGCACGGATCGCCCCATCGCTCCAGCGCTGAAACCGGACGGACTCCCCCGCGTCAACGATCGCCGCAGTCCATGGATTGCGGTAGTCGCAGTACACGTCGCAGACGACGGCGGCGCTCGGCCAGCGCGGACTCTCGGCCTCCCACACCCCGGGGAACGTCCGCGAGGGCGTCCACTCGTGGTAGCTGGGCGCTCGGCCGCGCTCGGCGGTCCAGTCGCGAATCGCTTCGCGCACGGACTCCCGTGTCCACGCGGCCTGGATCGTCGGCTCGTGCGCGGTACAGGCAATGCACCGGTCCGCTCGTGGACTGGCTACCGGCCCTCCGCATTGAGGGCAGCTGCCGGCCCGCAGGTAGTTGTGCACCGTCGAGGTCCCGACGCCGAGACGGTCCGCGATCGCTCGGATCGTGTGGCCTTCAGCTCGGAGGCGCCAGGCTCTGTCGACGCGCTGCGCGACCGTCTCCTCAGAATGGAACGCGCTCTCGATCACCCCGGCGGCGTGGAGAGCCTTAGTCCACGAGCCGAAGTGGGCCGCCGCGCACGAACTGCTCGGCCAGTACGGATGCTCGCGCATCCACTTCCGCTGACCCGGCGACGTGTCCTGTGCCTGTTTGCCGGACCACTCTTCACGCCTCGGCGGACGGCCCATCTCGTCCGTCCAGTGGCGAAGCGCACGAAGGATGGCCTCGTCACTCCATCTGCCCGGGGTGCCCGGGTGCGCCATCGGTGCGTACGGTCGCCGGGCCTGATCCACACCCGCCCGGCTCGGCCCAAGAGCCGAAGCCGGGCGGACGATTGCCATCGCTGGTAGCGGGTCCTGGATCAGAGCGCCGTGACGACCGATTTCGTCTCGAGGTAGTTGTTGAGGACCGCGTGACCCATCTCCCGGCCCCAACCCGACTCCTTGTAGCCGCCGAACGGCATCGCGGCGTCGAACACGTGGTAGGTGTTGATCCACACCGTCCCCGCGCGCAGCCGCTTGGCCGTGCGATGCGCCTTCGAGATGTCGCGGGTGAACACCCCCGCGGCCAGCCCGTAGTTCGTGTCGTTCGCGGGCGCGATGATCTCGTCGGGCGAGTCGAACGGGATCGCGCACACGACCGGTCCGAAGATCTCCTCGCGCTCGACCTTCATGTCCGGCGAGGTGTTCGTGAGCACGGTCGGCTGTACGAAGTAGCCACGATCACCGAAACGGTCGCCGCCGACGGTCGCCTGGGCGCCCGAATCCTTCCCGGACCGCAGGTAGCCGAGTACCTTCTCGAACTGCTCGTCGGAGATCAGCGGGCCCATCTGTGAGTCCGGCTCGGTTCCGGGAGCGACCTTGATCGATTTGGCCGCGTCGGATACTCCCGAGACGACGTCGTCGAAGACCTGCTTCTGCACGTACAGCCGCGAACCCGCGTTGCAGCACTGCCCGTGGTTGAAGAAGATCGCGTTCGCGGCGCCGGGAATCGCTGCCTCGAGATCGGCGTCGGCGTAGACGACGTTCGGCGACTTGCCGCCGAGCTCGAGTGTGACCTTCTTCAGGTTTCCGGCGGCGGCCTGGACGATCAGCTTCCCGACCTCGGTCGAGCCGGTGAACGCCACCTTGTCTACGTCAGGATGGGCTGAGATCGCGGCACCCGCATCGCCGAAGCCGGTGACGATGTTGACGACGCCGGCCGGAAGCCCGGCCTCCTGGAGCAACTCGCCGAGCCGGAGGGCGGACAGCGGGGTCTGCTCGGCCGGCTTCAGGACCACCGTGCAGCCGCACGCGAGCACGGGCCCGAGCTTCCACGCCGCCATCAGCAGCGGGAAGTTCCACGGAATGATCTGACCCACGACGCCCACAGGCTCGCGAAGCGTGTAGGCCAGGTACTCCCCCGGAGCCGGGAGCGCCGAGATCGGGACGGTCGTGCCCTCGATCTTGGTCGGCCAACCGGCCATGTACCGGAACAGGTCGGCGGCCAGCGCAACGTCCGCCGCCCGGGCGATCGCAAACGGCTTTCCGTTGTCGAGCGTCTCGAGCATCGCGAGCTCGTCGGCGTTTTCCTCGATCAGCTCCGCGATCCGCCAGATCAAACGGCCGCGGTCGGACGCGTTCATCCGACGCCACGGAGAATCGTCGGCGAACGCCCGACGGGCGGCGCGGACCGCGCGGTCGACGTCCTCCTTCTCGCCCCACGCAACCTCGGTCAGGGTCTCCTCGGTGGCGGGGTTGAGGGTCGGAAAAGTCTTGCCGGAGGCGGCCTCGACCCAATCGCCGTCGATCAACAGCTTGTGGTCCGAGCGCACGAACGTGCCCGCGTGCTGTTCGGTGGGTGCAGCAACTGCCATCGCGTTCTCCTCTCTGCGCGCGAGCCAGCGCGCGCAACACACCGGTCTATGCGCACGGTAGTCCATTTTTGACTACCGAGCAACCCGGATTCAGACCGGCGGCGCGCGCGGGCGGCGCGTTAGCGTTCGGCGCGCGATGCCGCGTTCGCGTGAGGAACTGTCGGCCGGGGAGTGGGCCGTGCTGGCGCTACTGAGCGAGGGCCCGGCGCACGGATTTGCGCTGGCGCGGGCGATGGCGCCCGGCGGCGAGGTCGGTCAGGTCTGGTCGATGCGCCGGCCGCTCGTATACCGGGCGCTCGAGACGCTCGAACAGCGCGAGTTCGTCCGGCCGGCCGGCCAGGTGCCGAGCCAGACCGGTCCGCAACGGTCGATCCTCGAGGTGACCCCAGCCGGAGCCCGCGCCGTGAACGAATGGCTGGGCCAGCCGGTCGACCACGTCCGCGACGCGCGCTCGCTGCTGATGCTCAAGCTCTTGTTCCTCAGCCGGCTCAACGTCGATCCAAGCGCACTGCTCACCGCTCAGCGCGCACAGTTCTCGGCTCAGGCGGAGCGCTTGCAAACCGCCTTAGACGAGACCGGAGGATTCGACCGCGCGCTGCTGTTGTGGCGGCTCGAGACGACCGCAGCCGCCGTTCGGTTCACCGAGACCATGCTCGCGAATAGAACGGCGCCGCCCCCTGCCCAACGACGAGGTCGACCACGCCCGAGACGTACCGGCCGCCCTTGACATCGCCGTCCGTGACCAGGCGCGGCTGGGCGAGCGGCGTGCCGTCCTCGTTCAGCGAGATCTGCAGCGGACGGCCGCCGACGAACGCCTCGGCCGGGGTCACGGTGGCGACGTAGCCGTCGGACCCGACCGCAGCGACCCAGGTGTTCAGGTCGAACCGCAGGCGCGCCGCTCGCAACACGTCGGCGAGCGTCGGGCCGACCTCGGTATGGGTCTGGGTCCCTCCCGGGCCCATGAAACTGACGCTCAGCGTCTCCGCCGGCAGCGCCGCAAGCTGGGCACCGCTCAGCGTCCGCGTGAACGGCCCGTCCTCAATCGTCACCGCGCCGGCCGGCGGCGTTGTCGGCGCCGGGTTTTGGACGCCGACCGTGATCCGGTTGACGGCGAGCACCGTCCGGGTCCCGTTGACGTCTCCGGGCACGACAAGCTCGGGCACGGCCAGCGTCCGGTGGTTCTGCACGAGCACGAGCAGCGCGTCACGGTTCCCGAAGCCGGAGTCGAGCTCTCCCAGCGCGAACGTGACCGGCCATGCCCACTGGCCCGAAACGGTTGCGGTGACGCGGAGCAAGGCGTTCTTCGGGGCCGGCGTCAGCTGGGTCGGCACGGAGTCGTCGACCAGGGCCTCGAGCGACACGCCCGTGTCCGTATACGTCCGGGAGCCGAACCACGAGTGCTGGGTGAACGTGACCGTCGTCTGCGGAAGGCTCCCGAGCTGGCTCAACGAGTAGGTCTGGGGGTTCGTGACCGCGCCACCGACGCCCACCGTCGCCTCGTGCGGCCGCCCGGGGAATGCCGCGGAGGCGCCCGCGGTCACCGCAAGCAAGATCGCGGCCAGCACGCCTGATAGCAACCACCTGCGGATCACGTCTGCACCCCCATCATTCGTTGATCGAACCCGACAGAGCTGCTGCCTAGGTACATCCTATGCAGCTGGTGTGGGGTTAAGCCAGCGCGCCGCGCTCGATCATCACCGAGGTCGCCTTGACGACCGCGGTCGCGCTGACGCCGGCGGCAAGCCCGAGCTCCTCGACCGAGTCGCGCGTGATCGCGGCCGTGACCAGGAACGGCCCGGCCTCGACCTCGACGAGCGCCATCACGCCGTCGCACTCGACCGAGCGGACAACGCCGGCGAAGCGGTTACGCGCCGAGCGCTCGGTTCCGGTCTGGTGGCGGGTCGGGCGCGACGTCAGGCGCTGCACTTCCGCCGCCGGGACGAGCCGGCGGTTGCGGGCGTCGCGCTTGGTCTTGATCTGACCCTTTCGGTCCCATCGCCTCAGCGTGTCGACGCTCACGCCAAGGGCCGCGGCGGCCTCGCCGAGCGAAAGGTCTTCAGGCATCTGAGAGCAGACGGTACAGGGCGCTCAGGTCGAGGTCGACCCCGGGATGCCGCATGTCTTCAGTCCATAGCCGGCAGCGAGCGAGGCGACGGGGTTGGCATTGAGCGTCGCCTCGACGTCCGCGATCGTCTGGTCGTCGCCGCGGGCCGCCGCCGACTCGAGTTGACGGTAGGCATCGACGACCTGGCCGAGCGCCGCGAAGTACGCGGTCAGCGCGGCCTTGTCGCGCGCGCTGTCCGCGGGCCGCTTGAGCGCCCGGAGCTGATCGGCCTCGGACTCGACGAGCGGTACGAGCTTGCCTAGGTAGCCCGACAGGGCGGAACCCGAGGCCGCGGACGGCGGCGCGAGTGCGCGGGTCTGTCGCAAAGTGTTCGTGCAGATCCCGTCGGCGCGCGCCACGAAGTCGCTTTTCGTGTAGCTGCTGCCCCCGCATCCCGCGACGATCGCCGCAAGCGCGAACACGCCACAAAACCAAGCTTGCCTTGTACGCGACACGGCGGCACAGCGTAGCGATGGTCATAGTGCAGACGCACGATCTGAACGGCCATGCATATGCATTGCATATATATTGGCGCGATGCGCAAAACCTATCTTTCCTTCGCGGGCCTCATCGCTGCGGCGGTCCTCCTGATCGCACCGGCGCTCGCGAACGCCGACACCGGCTCAACACTGACGGTCGTCGGCACCAGCGACGTCAGCGACTCGGGGCTGATCCCGAACGTGATCCAGCCCATGTTCAACAAGGAGTTCCCGCAGTACACGTTCAAGTACAACGGATCGGCCACGGGGGTCGCGATCCAGAACGCGGAGAACGGAACCGGTGGGCCGAGCGCGCTGATCGTGCACGCGGCCTCCCTCGAGAACCAGTTCGTCGCGGGCGGCTTCTCGTACAACAACCAGTACGGGAACGCGATCTTCACCAACGACTTCGTCCTCGCCGGTCCGACCAACGACCCCGCGGCCGTCGGGTCGAACGCCGCGAACAACATCGCGCAGGCGTTCGCCGACATCGCGACCGCGGGCGCCAACGGCCAGGCGACGTTCTGGTCGCGCGGCGGCACGAGCACCGCTCCCGGCACGACGGTCGAGGAGCATCAGCTGTGGGCGCTGCTCGCCTCATCCGGGCTCCAGCCTTCGAGCCTCGTGCTGTGCGACGTGAGCGCGGCCGACGGCGGCGGGATGACGCCGATCAAGTCGAGCGTGCAGGCGACGTCAGGCCAGGCGTGTCCGGACAGCGGGACCGTGATCGGTTCGGATGCCCCGAGCTGGTACGTGATCGAGAACGTGAACCAGGGTCAGAACGTCATCAACACGAACAACTGCAACGGATTCGTCGGCTGCTACGTCCTCACTGACCGCGGCACGTACGACTACCTGTCCTCGGGGACCGATCCGGCGGGCACGATCCCCAACCTGAAGATCGTCACCCGGGACAACAGCGCGTCGGCTCCCGGTGGCGCCAACGTGTTGATCAACTACTTCCACGTGTACATCATCAACCCGTCGAAGCCGAACGAGACGGTGAACCTCACCGCCGCGCAGGACTTCGTCAGCCTCCTCACCTCGCAGGCCTTCCAGTCAGAGCTCAAGAGCTATCTGCCGACGGCAGATCCGGGTGGGCCTCCGTTCAAGGCGTCGGCCTCGCCGAACCTGACCGAGTCCGGGCTAAAGAAGAACTACAACGCCAAGAAGCCCGTGACGGTGAAGGGAACCCTCGTCAACGCCGAGCCCGGGTATCCGGTGCTGTCGGGCGAAACGGTCAACGTTCAGCAGATCGTCGGCGGCGTGCCGCTGACGGTGGCCACCGGCAAGACCAACGCCAAGGGCGCGTACAGCATCAAGTTCACCCCGAGCGCGACCGGGTCATACCAGGTGTCGACGGGCACGATCTCGAAGATCGAGAACTCGACGCTGAACCCGGTCTACGGCGACATCCTGTCACCGGCCGCGACATCGCCCGTGAAGGTGAAGGTGCACGGTGCGACATCGAACTTCCGAGTCGAGTCGCAGGGCGGTAAGGCGCTCGTGCTGGGAACCGTCGGTCCCGGCACCGGACACGTCAAGGGAACGGTGACGGTGTTCGCTCGTACCGCCGGCGCAAAGGCGTTCCGGAAGGTCGCCACCGACCGGCTGGCCACGACACAGGGCAACTTCGCGATCTCCGTACCGCTCGCCGCGGGCGCGTGGGACGTCAAGGTGAAGTTCCAAGATCCGAAGCAGGGAGTCGTCGCCGCGACGTCGTCGACGGTCAAGGTCACGATCGGCCCGAAGCCTGCCTCGAGCATCAGCCTCCACTCCGTCAAGGGCACGCGTGGCGGGTTCACGCTCGCCGGCGACGCTTCGCCCGCCGGAGAGTCCGGGGCGAAGATCGAGCTGCT
>Ga0335073_10000388_pt1 | contig 56861 bp, 68 predicted proteins | sample Lox_Sample_22_FD_207093 | JGI IMG/M metagenome (GOLD analysis project Ga0335073, IMG submission 207093) | Soil microbial communities from Loxahatchee National Wildlife Refuge, Florida, United States - Lox_Sample_2.2 | ecosystem: Environmental > Terrestrial > Soil > Wetlands | place: USA... | reverse complement strand
AAAAGGCCGTGGTGAAGAGTAACCCACTCAGACTTGTCCTCCAGGGGTTACTCTTCAGCCAACTTGACCAGCAACGCTTCATATGAAGAGTAACCGTTACTCTTCACCCACATTGGCTCAGTAACCTGCAGTTACTCTTCACCGTTTCCCTCGGGAGCCCTCGCCACAATAACCGTCCCCGCAGAACTCTGCCCAAACGCCTTACTCCCGCATCCATAAAGGACGAGGCCCGCTCTCGCCCTTCCGGGGGTTACTCTTCAGGCACGTAAGCGATGGAGCTGTACCGGGAATGCCGCCAGCGTTCCGGCTGCATGCTCCTTAAGGTCGCTCACCTAGCGAAATTGTAACGGAAGACGAGGTGGCGTCTCTGGGACTTCCCGAGTCGATTTACTTGCTTTATCCACGGCGTCTCGTCATCGCTGGATGACTGACAGTCAGCCGAAAGGCTTTTCACTAGATAATTCATCGACAAGGGAAAGAGTTCCTTAACAACACTACTTGTCGGAAAACATCAATAATACATCTTCGATACCTTCGTCCCAAAGTACACGTTCATTAATCGGTCGAGCAAGGGCGAAACACTGTCGCTATAATACCCACCCAGCGATTCACAACCCACATATTGCTCCAGCCTGTATACCAGCACAAAGATAGCCCACGTATCATTCGCTACAAATTGGGCCAATAAAGCTTGTAGCAAGATGGGGAATCGACAAAATAACCGTGGAAGGAGTTTGCGGTAGATAAGAGCAATATGTGTATGTCCCAAAGCTTGAAGATTTAACTCCTCTTGCGTTCTTTTCACTTTAAGAAACAGCCAATGTCAAGTTCGGGGTTCGGGCTGTCGTTTTGTATGGTGTTCAAATGTTTCTTGTAGCTGAGCTTTCGTAGGGCAAACAGATTGTGGATCGGAAAGACCTAGAAGTGCAGGGACTAAATTCAGGTACTACGATAAGGCTTAGGACGATAAGGCTTGGGATAAACAGCAAACCTTGGGTTTCGCTTAACCAGGGGACCCGATGGAACTGATCGTTGAAGTTAAGGAAGTCATATATTCATTCAATTTTTGGAAAGTGAGATTCAGGTTGTTAATTTGGTACCGGAGGAGACAAGGGTCGAAGATGAGGACAATGTTCACTTTGGGGGAAAAGATCTTCCAACAGTTGATTGTTCTTTCGACTCTTCGGTTCTCTGACCACTCACTCAGAATTCCGATGGCGTCTTCCCTGTGTTATTTGGGATATGCGACGATGGGTTTGATGGCGATGCGAAGACACGTCCGTCGCAATCGCAATGTAATTATGGTGACAAAATGTAAATATAAAAATCGGCGGTAATTCTTGCCACAGCAACCAAATTTAAAGTTCAGTGGCGTTGTTTTGATCACGCTCACACACAACTCTTCTTTCTCCGTCATGGACTCATCGCCCTTGCAGTCTATCCCCATCAACATCACCAGTAATTCATCTTTCAGAAAGCAGAAAACTACTGAAAAACAACCACGGAAGCAAACAAAACGCGTCACATTCCCTATCGAAGGTTTGTTGTCGTATCGCGTTAACGCTAATCCACAGTCATGGCAGACGCCAACAAGAAAGAAGAGAATGACGTTGTGGTGAAGGTCGGATCAGGGAGTACCTGGGGTACGAAAGAGAGAGAAAGGTTCAATATACCGTCGCAAGGAGTGGAGGTGGATGCAGTGCAGTTGATTGGAAGTGAATGGTTCGACGTTGAAGGACTCAATGACGAGCAGCGAGAAAGTAAGTCCCTCACATACAAAACTGATGGTAGTGTGCCACATACGACGAAATGCTCTTAAATTAGGCACACAAAACGATATCTTGAAGTCCAAAGTACCAATACATCTCGCTACGGAATACATTTGGGAATCCTTCCGTGCACAACTTCACTCCATTTATGCAACGAAGACGGGTGTTGGCGCTCGGCAAGATGCAGTTGTGGCAACAAAAAAAAGATCAGGAAAGAAAACAGTGGGACGCAAGGAGGGACGAAAAAAATCAAATCAGAATGATTCTCGGAACCTTCCTACACCTGCTGCATCGATCGAGAATACGCAAGTCTCTCAATCAAGTAACTTTTCTCGCTATACCATGTCTCATTGTAGCCACCTTTACAGCATCGGCGTCCTCCCCAGAAGAAAAGCGCCAGATATCGCAGAGTTCAACCCTAAGTAAAAGTATCGATTCAGTAGGAGGAGGGTTGGTTTTATGTACTAACGAAATCAATACAAGTCACATGGTTAATGCATTCATGACGGGTCTGATGGGAATGTGGCGCAGGTCTGCCATCCTCGAATTCATACCCCCACATGTGCGTCAATTATCTTTGGAGATTCAGTATGCAGACCCTTAATATCCACACCAGATATATGGACGCTAATGTGTATAGTGCAGCATCAAATAACTCTTTCCAGATTGGAGCTGATACCGAATACCGCAAACGAGTAACGGCTATCGCAGACGGATTGTTTACAATTGTTATGCCAGATGAAGAACGTGACGAAGTCGCACCAGTCTGGCCAAGACAGCACGCCGCAATACTTATCGAGGTTCCCTCCCTATCTCCGTTACACTACCTATCGAGTTGTTCCTTTTCCGTAGTATAATTACCGAGAGCCACATTCTAATGACAGAACAAACGGTTTAAACCGCAGAAAACACAAGATCCTTCGCCACCGAGGAAACTGGATGATGGAGGCGTTTACACAGCTTCTTTCCGGGAGCAACACTATGTCGGGCAAATAATTGCGGAAATGTTGAGTGTGGTTTGTCACAAACCCTTCCTCGAGCATCCACAAGAGGTACCCCTTTCCCAGTATCTTTGTAATATACCATACCATGGTAAACTGGCTTCGCTTGTGTCAACTTTGGTTATCGTGCTAACTATTTGGGTAGGTCTTCTTAGTGCATGGCTATCACTCCGAAATGCGCCTCTACCATTGCCGCTTTCCAGATGGATACCTTCGAGAGGTGTATTATGACGGAAGACCAAAATCCTCCTTGGTCATAGAGCGCACGGCGGCCTTCGAAATGCTGGACCCTACTCAGCGGGTCGCATTTTTCGATGTCATGGTTGCGCTCATCAGGAAGGTGATTGCAGGGGAAGTAAAGACGGGATATATGGACCGGACGTTTCCACAGAATCCGGCATTGAAACATGGAGCACAGATATCTGTTTGTTTTTCTGTGGATTGAGTCAATGGTTAGACTGGGAATGAAAGCGGCTCGGAAAAGGAGGAAGAACTCGGGGAAGAAATAGAGATCGACGGGCAGGAGGAGCAAGTTGAAGGAGGTGTTGTGGAGGAACTGCTTGACGAAGTTGGAGAGGATGATGACTACCAAGGTGAGGATGAGGATGAGGATGAGGAGGAAGGAATGGATCTCGAGACGTTGAAGAAGATCAGACGATCTTCAGCAATGTCCGTTAGTGGAACGAGTTCCGATGAGATGGAATCTCATTCTCCCATACGAATGGCTCCCTTGAGACCACCATTGGAGCAACAGATGTCAGAACTGCAGATGTTGGCGCCACCTGCCGAATCCTGGGAGAGCGAAAGATCCCGTCCGAGTGGATTGGGCATCCATCCTAGTGGCCGCAAGATTTCCAAGTCCAGATCTAGATCGACGAGCCCAAAGAAAGGCGGAACGTCGAAACGCTGAGGGGTAGACTGAGAGACAGCAGTCGGGGAAACCGTTTATGGGAGTGATATTTGAGTTGCAGAGTGGGTTACGCAGTTTTTGAGCTTTCTGAAGGATCTTGGAGGGATTTCTCGGCCAAGCATTTGATATCTTCGTATGACACCTTCTAGAAGGGCATTATTTATTCAGAAATTGATTTTAGCATTCATTCCCTATGTCATGTGATCCGGACCGTCACTGTGACAATGCCATTCAGAATTAGTTATATAATGCTGTCGTGTGCTGTCATGGGATGAGATAAGAGGTATAAAATGATAAGCTTGGTCGATTCGGTGCCTCAGATGCGAGGGCACCGCGCTAATCCTGTGCATTCTACAGGCCAAGTCAGTCGTCGACATTGGGTTCGATAAAGTCGGTATCGAGAGCGATATCGGAGACGATGCCAGGGATAGCGTTGGTGTCGAGGGGGGAGAAGATTTTTGAATTGAGATTAAGCATTCGTTGTTGAAAGGTGGATTGATCGACCTCGTTGATGTAGATGTCCACTGCGTCGCTTTTCCATCGACCGAGCAGTTTAACTTCATCTTTGGAGAGACCTGCTGCGATCGCTGAGACTGTAGCACCTTTGCGGATTGAATGCCCTGAGTACTTTGATGGGTTTTGGCGAGTTTTGAGCAGCCATGTTTTAACTCGATCGACGAAGTAGGATCTGCTGAAAGGTAAACCAGCTGATCGACTGAAAAGTGGGGAGTCGGGGGGTTCTGGGAAGCGTTCGAAGAGATTATGGAGAGCGGCGACTGGGCATAAAGGGGAGTCAACACTCGGGAGGTGGATTTTTGCTCCTTGCCGAAACTGGTCTGTTTTCGACGATGGGAGGAAGAGGATTGCAGTATCATTGACGAAAGTGATGTGCTTTCTGAAGAGATGAGTGTGAGGAGAGACTTGAGGATTTCATTCTTCCCAGGTAAATTCGCCAGATCGAAAGAATGCAGCGAATGCAACACAGAATGCTGCTTTGAGGTTGGTGGCGTCAAGGCTTGCATCGAGGGAGAGTAATTTGACAATAGGGATGAGAAGGTTAGAGGTAAGCGGGAGACGTTCACGGTTGGGTTTATCGCCATAGATTCGTCTGCCACCCCGAATGGTGAGGTCAATGTATGGGTGATCAAAGACTTTGGTGTCGAAGTTGTGTTCGACGTGGTAGTGACGTAGTGCTTTGATGTAATTTCGTATAGTTCCTTTTGTGACGGTAGAAGCGAGGTGGGCAATCCAAGCTGTGAGGTATTTGATCTGAACTGGGAACGCTTGTGTGTTGTTGTGACGGAGGAGAAACGTGTTGTACGCTTTGACGCTGGAAGAGTATGCTTTCCGAGTTGACTTCGCGACTCCATTCTACAAGAGGAGAGCAACTTCTGGCGTAACATCGACATTGGAATAGTAGGATGAGGGCGGTGAAGAATTGATGCCTGAGTAACATACCCCAAGTTAGCCAAACGTTTGAAATCATGTCGTGACAAAGCATCAGCGACGGAGTTCTGATCAGTTGGTATCCATTGGACAACAAGGTCTATATTAAACAAGGCGGCGATGAGGAGAGCTTGAAGAGGTGTGGTGAGGGACTGGCAAGATGAGCGTTTATTGATTGCACTGACTGCAGTGGTGTTGTCGCAGAAAACGATAAGACGACTATTGCTGAAAGACGCATACCAGGAGAGCAATGCATAATATACTGCATACAGTTCCTTCCAATTGATGTGTTTCTTGCGATGACCCCTAGGGACTCGAGATGCGAAGACTTCTTTGCCAAATACTCCACCTATACCTTTCTTTCCACTAGCGTTCGTTGCAATGCAGAACGTGGGTCGAGCATCAATGGTCTGAATAGGTATAGAACATGACCAGAAGTTAAGAAAAATGAGCCACCATTGGAGGTCTTGGCGAGCAGCATGTGTAATGCGTGCATAGGGTGGGCGAGAATGACAGACGGCAAGAGTAGCTTTTTGAAGGAGACTAAACAGGTTTCGAAGGAAAGCGCGACCGATAGGAACAACTTGGCAACAGTGACCGAGGAATCCCAAGGCTTCTTCAAGACGAATGCGAGATGTCCATGATTTGAGTAGCAAACTGTGAACGACGTCTATAGCTCTCTTGCGTTTGTTGAGTGGAAGACTAGCCTCCATAACAGTGGTGTCGATGTTGAACCCGAGATGCATGACACTAGTTCCCATTTCATCCTTCTTAGGTTCCGTTTGTATTCCGAAGTCGTCGCAGACAGAGTCATAGAGGATAGATAATGGTTTGGGATCAGTGTTGGGAGGAAAAACTGATAAAGAGTCATCTAAATAATGGGTAAGACTCCATCCGTATTCGTACACAAAGACCCAATGTAATCCTTCAGCGAAGAGGTTGAAGAGGAAGGAAGCAGTGCGAAGACCAAAGGGTAGAAATAACTCGACATAGTAGTCGTCTTTCCATCTGAAGAAGAACAACCAGTAATCGTATTGGCTGAGAGGTACATGACGAAAGGCTGCTTTAAGATCCTTTTTGAGAAGAATTGCTCCTTGACCGATCGATGCAACAAGTGCGAGAGCTTCTTGAAATGATTCATATTGCAGGGAGCCATATTCAACTGGAATGTGGTCGTTGACAGATTCTCTGTTGGGGCAAGAAAGATCGAAAATCATTCGCCATCCTGTTTGAACACCGTCTCTCTTTTTGGGAACTAAACCAAGAGGAGATGAATAATGAGATGATGGAAGAACTGAGATTTTTTGAATTCTTCCAGCTGCAAGTTCTTTAGCGATGTATTCATCGAGGATAGAGGGAGTGACTGTTGCTGACCGATGATTAGGTCGAATGATTTTGACTTTGCTTGGGCCTTCGTAACCTACTCGAACACCGAATTGACTGATGTCTGACAGGAGTTGGGGAAAAGTGGGATCGAGATAATTGCAGAGATGATGACGTATACCATCTGGGTTGAGGGAGATGGGAGGCAGGAGAGATGGGTCACAGGGAGTGACGATTGGGTATAGTGATGATGTGTTGGGACGAGTATTGGGTGAGGTGGGTAATGGGGAAGAGTTGCTGTCTGGAGGATGAGGAGAGACTTTGGGATTGGGAATGGGAGTGAGAGTCTCGTGGGTGGGAGAGGGTGTGGGAGTGAATGAGGTTTCAATTGGGAGAGTGGGTGCGGTTTGCGGAGAGGTGACAGCAAGGGTGGTTGCTAGGGTAATGAGTTTGGGAATAAGCCGAGAAGTGTTGACCGTTGGGGGAGATGACACGACAGGTTGTTTAGCTGGTATAGCTAGTCACTTGCCAGGTGCGGGAGGTGGGAGGCCAGGGTTTGTTGGACAACTGGGTGAGAGATGGGATGCTTCGCCGCAATTGTAGCAGACGTGTTGCCTTGGACAGGGTTGGCCTTTATTAAATTGAGGATATTTGCAACCGGAAGGGCGATTGTGGTTTTTGCAACGGTATTGGGACAAATCGACGTTTGAAGCCGATTTCTTGAGAGAGGGTGGACGCTGTTGCTGGTGAAATGATAATTGAGCGAACGCAAAATGGAGAAAAGTGAGTTCGCCATCGGTATCTAACCATTTGGTGGGAGGTGCCGATTGATGGGTTTGGAAGTATTCAATGGCATATGAGAGAACCCGTGGCCAACTGCCTTTGGCATTGTAACCACAGAGGCGTTCAATCCATACTGGGATGGTGGTACCGTATTCAGGTGTATATGTTGCTCAAATTGACAGATAAATCATAAACGCAGAGAGGAACATCGGTAACGAATGGAAAACGGAATGGAGTTTCGTATTACCGGAAATCAACTCGGCGGATCCACCAGAGAGGGGAATGAGCATGCCAGACAGCGTTTGCACATTGTGCTTACAGCGGGAGTGTTTATCGCGAAAGAGTTTGGGGAGGTTATTGATGTCGAATTCGCTATCGATGATTTGTTTAATATAGACCTTGTCGACCCACGGCCAATGCTTTGTAACATCGGTGAAAGGGAGGGGATCATTACCAAAAGCAGGAGCAGGAGCAAGAGCTGCTGGTACTAGTGCTGGACCGGGAACAGGAGCTGGGATGGGTTTGGGGGAAGGTGTTGGGACAACGTCTTCCTCGATGCGGCTGAGAGAGGTGGTGACAGACGAAGCACGAGAAGAGCGACGGGATAGGCGACGAGAAGACTGATGACCATTCAATTGGGAATTAGACAATGAAAGGTTGCTCAGGATCGGTTCCAGTTTAGTGAGAAGGAGGATGACAGCTCGAAAAGCAGTGACCTCATCTTCGGAGAGGCCGTTGTCGGTTTGTTTTGATTTTGAAACTGACCGAGAGGAGCGTCGCCTTTTGGATGAATGAAAGGATTCGAGACTGAATGAAGAATCAGAACCAGAATCAGAGGATTCGGAGGAACTTCTGATGGTGGATTGACGAGAAGAGGAGGGTTGTCGTTTGCGTTGTGGTGGTTGACTTATAGATGGAGACGAAGCGACTTCGATGGAGTCTTTGACTGCTTGTGCGGCTTCGTGTTCTTTGAGTCGTTTTTCAGTGAGTCGAGAAGATGTACGAGAACCAGAGGAGGGTGCAACCGATGCTTTACGAGGACGTTTTGACTTTTCTTTGCGGGATAGCTTGCTGTCGAAGGAGTAATCCGTTGCTTCGGATCCGGTGGCGTTGTCCTGTGGTTTTTTGTTTTTGCGTTTTCCCGTCCCCATTCGAGCGTTGAATTGGGTTGAAAGGCTTGACTAAGGCGATCTAGATGATTTTGGGAGAGAATACGATCGAATTGGATGAGGGATGGGTGGTGGTTGGATGTTGTTGACGAAGAACGAGAAAACGGGTTGACGAGACTGTGGTGGGAAAATTCGATGGTGAAGAGATCAGCAGTCACGTAGCATTATCTACGGGATTACATAACTAATCCCTGAATTTGTCGATAATGTTTTGCGAATTAGGTGGTGTTGACGACCTGAGCAACTACAGTACCGGAGCGCTTCACATACAAATCAACAGGAGTTTGGATGACCGACATGCCGAATGGGAACATGTGAATAAAGCTAATTATTGATGAGCAGCCAATAAAGACTATTTGGTGGATTGCTCGCCCATAGTTTATCATTATGCCACAGCCCATGGCCAAAGTTTAATTTTCGGGTGATGAGCACTTGTACAACCACACCGCGGAAACTAGTCAACCTTAAGCTACCCCCACTTATTATGGCCAACGAGACACAACTTTCCAGCGGTGTAATTGTTCTTTGGAACCAATGAAGGATTTCAATCATCCTCGTGGAAAACTTGAAAAGAACTATCGAAATTACACGGAGTCAGACCGTCCCGTACGGCGAACACTTCTAATTTGCCCCCGCTTTGTATCGCTTTTCGCGATTTCCCTTGGCTTTCTTCCAGAGACGCTTTAAGCATAAGGAACCAATGCAACCGGGGATATAGTCATATCCACAGTCCACAGGAGCTGCTACGGTATCCTTAATATCAGGGTAGTCACTGTGTTTTAAACAAAAGCTTTGGTTCACTAATGGAGAAATCCGTAATCAACTTGATTTAGACAGAGGACTGAACTACTACAGGACGACGAGACTAGACTAGACCTCCAGATATGATAGCCCTCATTCCTGAACATTATTTAACTGAAGTCTTCTTCTTCCTCCCTGCGTTCAAAGTCTGCCAACAAACCCTCACGAATTTTCGGCACCGAAGGGCCCTTGCCATCATTTTCGCTCTTGTCGATCGTGAAGGTAGCAAGGATAGCGTGGGAGGAATATTTGCGAACGAGATTTTGGAGGCCGGGAGACTTGGCTTGAGAATTTGCCTGAAGTACGATCTGATAAGTCGTTGCGTCGTCATCGAACACATGACCCTGATCAATGCGGCATTCGTTCACCTCGTCCTTCGTCGTTGTGTGTGAGGGATACAGACGACGCCCAGCGCCATTCGCAGTTCCTTTGAGTAACTTGTTTCCAGCAGCCGTATCGATGGTTTTAATGAATTTCGTGACACTTCCTTTGCACCCCGACATTTCGTTGAAACGGTTCGATCGTGGTAACCGCAATTTAGTTGGACGGCGTGAATGAGACCTTTATAAATCGCCAAGCTTCGGATTGAATTTAAAATTCTTCCTATCATTATAGCCCATTTTGGGGCGGATTTTCGAATACTTCCGCAATTTACCCCACGAATAACATCCCTTGGGGAGTTAGTATTTTAAAAGTTTATTTTACTTTTCTATTCCTTGTTCACGACCCGAAACTCATCTTTCCCGAAATCTAACATGTGAAAGTTTCACATCTCTCACGTGATCGGTCAATCCCACTCCGTTGAGTTTCAAATGCGACTAAAGGCAAAAACGGAACAACTCGGGCTGAACCAACCAACGTCACGACTCACCATTTAATGTTGCGCACTCTTTCAGCTTCTTTGATTATTACAACAAGAGTTAAGCATACTGCGGTTCGATTCTTGATGAGAAAGCTTAGTTATTCAACAGGTTCCACAATTCTCTTGGTGTGAGAACTGAATTCAGGATCGCAGGGTCGGGATTCCGACGAAAATTTCTTTTCTTACACCAACGGTCGGTTTCTATTCGACGAGGAGGTACAACTCAAAGAGCGATACAAAAGATTTTCTATTCCAGAACTCCAAACAGCCGCAATCAATGCATTACACGCCAAGGAGTGCGTCGAAATGATTAAACTCGCCGAGGGATCGTTCAATAAAGTATTTCTCCTGACCATGAACACCGGCGAGCAAATCGTCGCTCGGATACCACATCCTAACGCAGGACCGGCCTGCTATACCACGGCCTCAGAAGTGGCGACCATGCACTATCTCCGTACAAAACTTGAGCTCCCGATCCCCAAGGTTATTGACTACTCCTGCAATGCGACGAATCCCGTTGGGTCCGAGTATATCCTCATGGAGCGAGTCACTGGAGTGAATCTTTCTAAAAAGTGGGATGCCTTGAATGAGCAAAAGAAAAACAAGATAGTTGATCGTTTGGCACAGATACAATCTAAACTGTTAACGGTCCAATTCTCTTCGTACGGAAATTTGTATTTCGCGGCAGACGTAGATAAAGCTTTGTGCGCCCCACGGATGTACAATGAACCATCACCGGATGATACCACGTATTGCATTGGATCAACTACCGACTCGGGATTCTGGGAACCAGACAGAACAGCTAGTCGTGGCCCATGTATGATCCTATGTAATGTGATTTAACCGCAGGGACTTCGGTACAAGACTATTGGACTACTATTTGCCAACGAGAAATCGAATGGATGCGAAATCATGCTATACCACGGTCTGAGGATGATCCTTTGCGTCAAGAAGATTCGCAAGAAGAACCGGAATGCCACATCGATTTGCTCAATCGCTGTATCAAAGTTGCACCTTACCTTGAACCTCCTCGGCGTTGCGCTTCCCCTACGCTTTGGCATGAAGACCTCAGTCTCCAAAACATCATGGTTTCGGACGACGACGACCCTCAAATTGTGGGATTGCTTGACTGGCAAAATACTTCGATCGGACCTCTGCATCTTCAATTTTGCGAACCGACCTTCCTCGAAACCAACTTTCTTCTCCCTGGTGACGAACCGTCTCAATTTTATCAGCGCCCACTCTTGGAACACGATATCCAGCTAGGGGAAGAGTCGAAGCGCCTCCACCAGCGATATTTAGAATCACTCAATGCCGCGTTTCCCCTTCACAGCATCTTGTCCGAAGTACCATACTCAGATTTGCAAAGGATGTTAATACGAGACTCGGGGAGGAGCTGGACTAGGCGAAACGGGATATTGTCTCTTCGGCAAGGTTTGATAAACTTCTGGAGGAATTGGACAAAGCTGGGACTCGCTGGAGTTCCTCCCATTTCCTTTACCAAGGCGGAAATTGCGACACATCTTAAAGAGGGTGATGGAAGGAACGGAAATCTTGATTTTATCTGCTACATCCTGGATTCGATTGGTATGAGCCAAAATGGGGAGGTAAAGGCGGAGGAATTCGAAGAGAAGAAACGTGTGTACGAGGAAGTCAAGTCGCGTTGGATCGCTGAGATGAATGAACGAGTCGCAGCAGCCGGAGGAGGCGAGGAAATACAGTGGGAGCTGTATTGGCCATTTCGGTACCCACAATTTGGCTTCTAAGAATGCGGTGGGAAGGAGCGGTCGTGCAGGCGGCTGCGAGCGATTCGAGGTCGAGTAAAAGGAGTTCAGTAGGAGTTGTATTCGTGTCAGGAAAGAGAATTAAGTTAATGCAGCTAGGCAGCCTGTTTTGGAGTCTGAGTTTGGAGTTAAATCTGAAGATTTTGGGGAGCCACGATCTTTTTTACCCGCTTGTTTTGCTTGTTTTGGTAGACTCCTACTTCAGGGACTTTCCATTTCTTGCCAGCCGAGTGCTCTTTTCTCCCTAACCTGTAGCTTACAGGATCTAGCAGCAGTCCAGAGAGGAAAGTCTCAACGGTTTGGCTAGTGGCGTGGGTTCTGGGGACTCGGCTTATTCGGTGAGTTGTCGGTCTCCTTCGTTGCTCTTTTACATTGTCCTCCCTTCCGGTTTGCCAACTCCAATTCGATGTTTGGTGTTCTACCATACTTCGCTTCTCCTTTTCTTGTTTCACATTCATCCGTTCAGGAGAACAAAAGCGGACATGATTCTCTTGTTTTAGTTATCTCATCTACTAGGAACTCCACTTGAACATTTATTCCACAGATCCAAATACTACCACCCGTTTTGCCGCTTTGTCGAATTCATATTAAACACCCTGAAGCTATTTTCGTTCAGTTACTTCGTTGCTCGCCGTGTAGGTGAGATTTCCAGCATACTGAGCAGGATATCTTCGACAATTGGTAGCTGTCGACCGTGAGATCCATCTGAGAATGTTTTGGAATCAGAATTTGACTTTAGTCTCTGGAGAATTCGTTGGAGCAATCTGCCGCCAGGAACAACATCAGGATCGTCTCGAAGGCGTCCTTGAGAACTCAGCTCTCAACCACAACACGGCCAACCAGAGCGATCGAAATACGTTTCCCATGTGCACTAGTTTGTATTAATTCCTTAAGCATTTCCCCGCAGAGATTGACGATCCTTTTCAATCTCCGTTGGTTTGGTTTCGTCAGATTCTTTTGGAGAACGGAATAAGATAATTCCACCTGCCAACAATTCAAAGACCTTCAATCAGCGTCAACATCAACGTGGAATATTATAATAAACCGGAGACTCCATATATCGACGGGAGTACCCCATCTATGTACATCCCAAAAGCATCTCAGGTGCTCGGAGATATTCCGGTTGAATCGACGTTAGCCATGGATTCCACAAAGTTACCTCAACCAATGTCAATCGAAGAAATGAAACGCGAATGTCACTTTCCCGCGCCTAGATCTGCAATTTTGAAATTGAGTTTTCAGTCTTCGGGAACAGGGGGTATCTGCAATTGAGGTTTAGTACACTCGACAACTTCATAAGTAGCTCTATTTACAAGTACAATGCTTGTCGCAACCCTGGTCCTATGGCACCAATGAACGCGCCGGCTAAATCCAGATTTTCGACTTCTATCATGACGTTGCTGGTCTGCAGGTCTAAATGTGACCACTCTTTTTGACATCTCTCACCTGTGTGCACGATGACACCCGAACGGCAAACAGTCAAGACCGCTAAGAACCTGCTTAAGGAATCTCACAATGATGGACGGAACCGTTGTTGACTCAAATATAGATTCTCGATAATATCACTCAAATTCAGACCCAGTATTTCCGTCACCAAAACAAAGATACCGTGTGGGCCACTGTTCAAAATGATCAAGAAACTGAACAATTCGCGAGTGACTCGGATGTTGTGTTGTGGATTAGCAATCGGCTTTTTGCAAAATTCTCAACTCATCGATGTGCTTTTCACCGAATTTCCAGGAATCAGGATTCCCTTTCAGCGATTGAGCATCGCCAATGTCGTGAAGATTATTGAGAACTTTCTCAAGAAGTCCAGTGAGCAAAGGCATCGGGCGACAGAGGTTTCTCCCTGGGTTCGCTTTGTCGAAGAGACGCGATGAAGAAAAATATATAGGGTGAAGAATTGAATGGAGATCCAGAGCTAAAAACGAAGCTTAGGGTCATACGTTGATGCCGAACATGTCGAAAGGACCGAAGCAAAATATACGTAATCCTCAGAATTGTCAATGTGAGCGAGAATGTGAAGATTGAATTGTGCCCATGTATATAATTCCTAACGACACGTCAGGGCAGGATCACGCCGTAGTCCTGACCAGTATCCTCCATCTGAACAAGGGTGAAAATCGCATCGCGCCTCAATGCCATGGTTGCTATGGCAATGCGCCGATTACGGCCCATAGTGCGGTAAATAAAAAAATGAAAAATTTGTAAATATTTAAATTTCGGTTTCAGCCGGATTCCTCTTCTCACACCGAGCCAATCCTCCGAGCCTGTCAAGTCCTCAAGTCCTCGACCATTCGTTCAATCCATTGTTCGATTAATCTCCCATCCTATTACTGCGAGCGCCCAGCTTCACACTCATTTCATAGGACTTGGTCGCATAAAGAATTTGAGTTAGACGCTCTCAGTTCCGTTGTCCTCTCCCGGTGCGACCCGACATCCAACCTTATTTCAAAAATGGATAAAAATGCAGCCATTCCCGAACTCGCTCTTCCGAGTTTTGAGGACAGTCTCCCGGTGAGCTACACAGAAAAGAACATCATGATGGCTGCCGTGGATCCAGACGTTGCTGAGGTTTCCACTGCGCGAGAGAGCCTTCTGCTTACCCCTCTCCCTCCATTTCGACAAGGCCCTCAACCGTCCACTTCTGTAACCAGGTGTCGATATCGCTTGCGCTGGAATGAACTGCTCCATTGGAATAATTTCGGACAAAACGTCTCAGACTACTGGAATACTCAGGTCTCTTACGCAGATCGCGCTGCTCTTGTTACGACTCTCCAAGAGATTCGAGGGAGGTGGCGACAAATCGCCAATTATCCGAGGACACTCACGGAGGATGATATCAAAGCAAATATTGACACCTATCCCGTCTATTTTCACCAGTGTGCTGCAAATGGCGCTAATGGAGCGCCGTTGCCAAGTGATCAGCATTCTGTACCATATCGTTGCACGCAGGGAGCTGGCGCTTTCGGCTTAAGCGGCGTCGCTGATTTCGTCATGACACACATCGACAGAGTGACAGTTGTGATAGAAGTCAAGAATCCTTGGTTAGTTACTCCTCAACAGATTGACCAGGTTATTGATGGTAATGTCTGATTTCCCGTAAAGTTGACCGTGAAGGTGTGGCTCCAATCGAGGGACGACATGATGGGCGTCTTGCCGTGGAACAACTCTACGGATACTTGGTTCATAACGGTAAAACGCTCGGAATACTCACTACAATGAAAGGATGGTGCTTTGTTTATCGAACAAACGGTGGGATCGTATACATGACTCGCATGTTCGGCGAATTCCCTGCACGTGGAGAGATCCAAGGTGCTGCTGCCGAAGGATACTACAACACGGGAAATTTCACCATCATGAAAGCATTATATTACTTCTCCAACCTCGGTACGATCACCAATGATACTCCCGAAACGCCAGTCAACGGCCAACCAGGCCAGGTAATGCTCCCAAGGGCCTCTTTCAGTAAAGAAGAGGCAGCTCCGCGCATTATACAACCTCATCGACTTGCTCCTGCTCCACTACAACAAGTTATGGCGCCACAATTCGGACACGCTTATTCCATTACGGGCGGTTACGAAACGGCTGAAGATTTCGTTCAATTCGATGATAAAGCCGATTACGGAATTTTACAATTTGAACCCTGGGTGAAAGCAAATTATCTTGGCCCAAAGAATTGGATTGCAAAAGTCGTTTCAAATGGAACAAAAGTCGTACTTAAATTATGGGACGCTTGGAAATTTGATGCATCTGCGAGAGATTTTGAACGTGATGTATATCTGCAACTCAAACCACTTTGGGGGAATGTAGTTCCTGCATTATATGTCTCTACTCCGGTCGAATTCTTCCATGGATTGATCCTGCAATATGTCGAGGTAATTTCCGAATCTTCTTCCTTATTGACTTCAGGGTTCTCCGCTTTCGCCGTCTTGCCTAACTGGAGAAATTGAAAACGCAATTTTGGCGTCTTTTAAAGAGATTCATGCTCTCGGGGTCATTCATGGCGACGTAAGGCCCCAAAACATTCTAGTTTCGGAAGAGGTGGGCAAAGTATGGGTTATCGACTTTGAGTTTGCGGAGTTTATTGTGGATGGAGATGGTGATGCGGACTCCAAGGCTGCTAAGGAAATGATAGCCGTTAAGAATGTGTTAGAGGATCTCAAGAGACGTCGAGGTTCATGGGATTAGCATTGTCGCCGACCTCAACAACTGTGAAGGAAGAAGAAAGACATCGAGTTGCTAAAGGCAGGGAGATAATTTCCGAATGACAGAAGCATTACTAGGAACTGGATGAATTGTGGAATTAACAAATTCCAGACGGAAGATGAATTTATGTAGAACTCGCTAGAATTATTCCAGCCAGTCCTGTACCGATGAGATGATCAAAATGTGTAGACTTGTACCCGTTATCTAGTCAACAATTTACATTGAATTGCTGCGATTTGTATTGGGAACCGCCCGCGTCTAATGAAAGTGGGTTTGTACTCAGAACCAATTCCCAGAATTATCCTTAATACCTCCTGTTGGTATTATTCTAAGACGCGCACAGTTCGTGGGACCAAAGACGTCAACGATATTGGCTTCAATAACGTCAGTTGCCAGCAAGTTATGGCAGACCGAGATTGGGTGTTCGACATCTATACAGTAATTCCCTGTAGCGAAAACGATTTGCTAAATTTCAAATCTAAAATTATAGACATTATACAGAACTATGAATGTGAATACAACGCTGAGGTCAAGCATGGCAAATCTTCATGCTTCCTCAATCGCAATACTATCATTGCAATCCATCTTTCCGATCAGACGAGAGCATCAATGCAATCTTCGATTCGTGAATCGTACGATCAGATGATCGCTCGCATTGAGATTCTCAATTAGGAATGCGAACAACCGGCCAATGCTGTAGCACTGGCAATGCGGATAGCCTAGATAGAATAGGGATGCTGTGCTGCTAGAGGTTCTAGAAATACAGCGACATCGTCCACTTCATAGATATCGCCGAATTACCGAAATACGTGGCTCCCGCCTTATCTACGACGAACTGCTAACCCTCTGAGATCGCATCACTGCCATCCAAAACGATGCGGATAAGTTCGAGTTGGCGTGAAATTATGCCAAACGAAGTTCGACAGAAGACGTTGCAGAAGTACTGTTGATGGGAGCTTGCGAGTCGGAAATTGTAGACGTAGGGAAGCTCAGATTGATGAACATTGGTGAGTTCGTGGTTGACAGAGCTTCCGTTGAGTGTGGACGCTATTTCGGTAGTGGTGAGAGCCATGGGTTCGGGATTCACGGTTCGCTGAGATGCTGTCGGATGTCGGATGTCGGACGTCGAATTAATTACGTTTTCGGCGGATCTTTTGAGGTGGAATCATTGTGGGTTTCTTCTTGATGCGAGAAGAAAGATCCGATGGAAGCTGTTCGAACGATTGAGAATAACGGTTACGAGTAGCTATCATAAGCACAGAAAAAACAGAATGCTTACAAGATCGGAGCATCGGTGATTCACTTTGAATAGAAATCGAGGGATTCTCGTTTTTCCTACTAATCTTTTTCTGTTCCCAGGCACTGAGAAGAGCTGGTGTGCAATCCTCTCTCCAGACCTACCAAAATGAGTCTCATACACTGGAAGATATACCCAAGTTGATGGCCACGGCTTCCCCGTAGATGGGTCAATACCAGCCCATGAAACTTTAAATTTACTTCGCCCCCTTTGATCAAGGATTTCGACTGCTTCGAACCAGTCATCAGTGGACGAGGGAAGCATGCTTTGAAATTGTAATTTGTTCCGCTTGTTGGAAGTACGGCTAACAGAAGATGGAATCTGGTCTCTCTCTGAATTCGATTGATTGGTATTACTTGCAGAGGAGGCAGTTTGAGGTGGCGGCCAAGATATTAAATGGCTTGAAGGCTGCTGAGTATCATCATTTAAGGGTGGCTGCCTTGTCGCAGACAAACGAGAGGAGGTTCTACGAGGTGGAGCTAACAGTCAGCTGTCTCATTCAAAGTGATTGTTTTAAATAATACCAGGTTGCGTTATCACCACTTGGGTATCTACAGTGGGAATTGGCGGCGGAGGTAATACTGAAAGTGGCGGAGCTTGCATATTAGAACGCTTCTTGTTCTGCAGCGCCTTCCAGCTTCTCACAAGACTTGCTGAGCAATTTCCTTTGGGTTCCTATTCATCAGTTCTGTGCTAATGTTGACCTTGATTGTCGTCATACCCAGGAGTTTTCCCATTCTTCTCCCGTGTCCGGATTCTTTCCAGCCCACCGTACAAGATATTCTGCGTCCTTTTCGCCAAGAATTTCAATCGCTTCGAACCATGAACTGTGATGCGATCCACGAAGAGTTGTTTGGGTGCGAGTGTACCGTTTCTTACGTAAACTAGAGAGTCGAGGCATGCCTTTGAAGATTTGTGGAGTTGGCGGGATGTGTGTTGGAAAATACTGTGAGCGCAAAAATTTGCTCTTGTTTTCCCAAGTTAGCCACACTGATTGGCCACTATGAAAAGCCAGACACAAAATCAGGATTTGAATTGAGACTGACTTCGACTAACTCCGTTGTGATTTGCTTTCAAAACAACAATCGCCTGTCGTGCTGTTGCTGATGGATGATAATGTCGTTACGAACGTCACCATCCTCCTCCTCGTCCTTGAGTGACTTTGGCCAGCATCGTCATCTCAGGAAAGAGGTAGGTCCTATTCTGAGTACTTATCGCACCTTCGGAGGAATTACCGTTACTCCAGCACGTCCAAAGACGACGTGGTCGGCAAACACCAGAAACACCGCAACCATCACGACGACAACGACAACTTCCAAAGTCATGGCGCAACCACAACAGCAACAACTTCAAGAACCACTTGTTGTCGAGAGAATACCGTCTGCTGCAAATAAGTGGACTAAAGAGACCGTTTTGTGTTTGGATGCAGGGTATGAGAGGGATGTTTGTACGGATTTCACTTTTGAGAGATTGGAGATTTCTGATGAGTTGAGAAATGGTATGCAGTTTCATTCGCGAATGCGATCGGTGTTTTGTATGGGTGTTGTGTTGACTGTAGAAATTGAGGAGATTGCTGAGGAATTGGGGAAAGTCAATGGTGGAGCCGAGATTACTCCAGCATTTCAATTCAACGTGCCGAGAAATCATATCCTCCGCGATTTCAGGGGGTGCTTCCTCTTCCTATCTGCAATCCTCGCACGCGAAAAACAACGCGGAGAACAAAACAAACGTGCCCCTTCATCTACCACCACGTCCACCCCCGCTTTTACCACCCCCGATCAACAATTCACAACTCCAAACCAATTCAGCACTGTCGAACAGCCAATGCAAATCGATCAACAGCACTCATCGCCTCAGCAAACGGTGCCAAATGTTGAAGCAATGGAAGATTCCCCCGCCTCGACAGATTCTCATGGTTCCGGTAATAAACTGGAACATCACACGGATGCATTTGCAAATGCATTTGTTCTTGCGACATTCCTGTCTTTGCAGGAATTTCTTGCAACTCATGCTTGGTATAAGTATCCAATGCGAATTATTCCTGAGTACAACACCCCTCCTTTTGTTAATTATCCGATTTTGTTGACAGTTCTCTTATTGAATCACCGCGTTCTCACTGATGAATAGAACCAGACAAACGATGAAGTTTCAGCTCGGAACACAAGAAGTCACTGCGATATCGGATGGCGGATTATCTTTTTATCCAACTCCTTCGCCGTCGCCAAAATGTCCTGTGTTTTGTATTGAGGTATCATCCTTATTCAAATTTGTTCCCATACTCTTGTTCTGCGACTTTACTTGTTTTCCGGCCTGACTGTTCACCTCTCACGCTTGATGGTAGGCAAAACCAAAGCGATCTCAATACCGCACTGTTGAAACGGCGAATTACATGCATGTAGGACAAATTTACGCAGAGTTGCTGGGTCAAGTATGTCATCAACAACAATACCTCGGCAATCTCAACGGACAACAGGAAGTATCACCGTTTTCTCTTTCTGAGACTGATATGGTATAGGGATTCCTTCTTCATGCGCGACATGCTACATTTTACATTTTTCATGCCACTTTTCCTAATACCTATCTCTATGATATCCATCGCTATGGAGCAGATTACAAAGACAAAACAGTCCCTCTTCAAACTCCAATGCATCCTCCTCCTACGACTTCTGCTTCAGCAACTGTACAACCTCCTGCAATCACCATCGAACATTCAAAACCATTTCGTATGCGCAAACCAGCTGATCAAGCCGCCTTTTTCAAGTTACTCGCAGAAGTCTTGTGTTATCTCGTTAGTGGAAATAATGACGTGAGTTATCTTTCAAAGTCAGAGTGGAATACCTACTGGAGAAAGGAAGTTGGATTGAATGTATTCCCCCTTCCCTCGGAGAATTTACCTCTTTTCACCTCGTCTCTCTGCTTTCTTTTTCTAATTCAGTGCGTGCTAATAAATGTGACAGAAACCACGAATATATGACTGCATTGTTGTCCGAAATCCCTACATAGGAGAAGAGGCGATGTTAAATGAAGAAGGAGACTTGGACAATGAATCGGAAGATCCGGATTTCGAAAAGGAAATGGCTATTCTTCAGAAAAATTGGGCCAAAGTGCAGAATAGACAGAGTGCCTCTTCGACGTCAAGTAGGATTAGTACGATTGCTGTGAGACACGAATCGCCTATGTCTTTGGATTAGTTTCGATTTTCGAGGAGTTTAAGGTTGAGCATCGGAGCGTGCATCGGTATCGCGAGGATTGGAGTAACATGAATGTTCAATCATTGCATATTCAGATCTGCTTTCTTATCGTTTGTATGATGCACTTATTTGACAGTAACTGCCGTTTATAATCCCAACTTTGCGCCCTGTCCTATGCACTGTTCTCAATCCGCCATATTCGCCAGATGGCTATTAGGTGATATCGGGGAAAATAGCAGAGCGACCCCCTTCCCACCTCTGCAAATAGCAGAGCAAATGGCAACGTCGTCCCATTGCTTCTCAAACCAATATTGTACGATAAGTGATATGTTTATCGCATAGATCGCCTTTGAATCTCCCTTGAATAGTAGGATGGTGATTTGTGGATGTGGGGCATGTTGCAATTCCTAACAATGTTTATTCTAACAATGTTTACAACATCTTGAAGATAGACACTCCTGGGGGCACGAAACGTGTCAAGATTTGAGCATCCAATACCGAACACAAAACACCATATCGGATATCATCACGACTGTCCAACGTTTCGGAGATCCCCGCCGCGGTCGCAGTTATCACCCTATGCAGTTTATCTCTCCGCCACAGGTCACGACGTACATAGGTTTGGAACTTGGAATCTAGATTCGGGGAGTTTGCACAACAGTACGGAATTGGAAAAGCGGAACCGCTGCTAATCAATTCACTTGAGGAGCGCTAGACGAATGGCTCGCTCGGATTCGTCGTGGTCAGGGTCAATACTTCGTCGAGATTCCACATGAGATGTCCCCCGTTCTTTCCACAGCCAATGCAGATCCAACACGAACGGCTCTTATGGTTCATGACCGGATTCCGAGAGTTCTCATTAAGCTTAAAGAGGACGGTGCCACAACAAGGGTCAACCCAGCGAGCGCACTCGGAGCCATCGATCAGAATATCCATCCAATTCCACCGTGCCAGAGTCACCTGTTTCAGTGTTAGTCGCTTCAAGCACCCTGCGGGTTATTCGAATGTATGCGGCATACAGACCAGTGACCAGTCTTCCGGCGAATCGAATACCAAATCACAGAGACACTCATTAAAGCCCGTCTAAACGCAAATCGATCATTTCGGAGCTTTTGGTGGCATGACGCCGTTCTTTTCTTGTACTTCTTCTCGTCCCTTCGATGAATCCATCACAGCTAGTGACGAATGTGTCTCTTTAGACAGGAGGTGGCTACAGATCTGGCTTTATATACATGAGATCGAGGCGATGGACGCGCAGAAATTACCAGAATATTCCCAACATCCACGAGCCCACCAAGATGAAGGTTCAAGAGTGGCGACGAATCGGGGCACCAACCCGAAACACCAGTTTGGCAACCTCTTGCCCGGCACAGTTGCTATTGATCCGCCACCTAATACAACATATACATATCCAACCCATGCCTTACCTTGACAGATGAATTGGATAAAGAGAAGGAAAAAGAAAGAGAAAGAGAAGTCTCCTAGAACGAGAAGTCTCCTAAATTTCCGCCCGCGCACTCGTGAAGGTTCCGTAGCTGTGGAGGATGAGATGAACTACTGGCTGAGAGGAATGGCGTTTTCTATACTGAATTGTTGGAGTTGGTCCAAGGAGCGGATGATAGTTTGTTGAATGCACCACCAAAGCCAAGGAACTTGAATGCAAGATGGGTATTATCTACTGAAAAGACACAGAGATGGCTTTCCGTCAAAAGTGCGAATTCGCCAAACTCTTGCTGGTAAATCTGCTCAAGGAAGGGACTGGCCTGGCGAACATCGTGATGAACGTCATGATGAACGTCGTGAAGAGCAGAGATGATGAACGGAGTCATCCGAGGAAGCATTTGTAGCCGTAGAGATGCTTTACCGGATCTATCACATGGTTCAGATTCTTGTCGGAGAGAGATGACTCCAGGAGAAGGAGGAGAAACTGATGCACGAGTACGAGTAGAAATCGCGGTCGTTCTAAGAAGAGAAACCACTTCAGGGACAGACGTCATTCTCGCTCTCACAGTCGTGGATATAGTCGACCTGGAAATCGATCTAGAGTACGAGCAGAGGGAGACGTAGCCGTTCTAGAGGTAGAGTCATCAAAGGACCGTCCTAGGACTATCCCTGCTAACCAGGCCCCTGAATTTGATCCAGAAGAAGGTGCTAAACAGTTCTTGTTCATCTGAAGACATTGGCTAAGATGCATGGCTGCTCTCCCTATCTTGCTTACTAAAGGCAGAATGACCACAACCTCGTCGTGTTACAGAACTTCACTAGTCACTACTGAGGTTGCTGTTCAAGCTCCACTTCCACTCTTATGTACATGTCGTAAAAAGGAAGAATAAGCCGTACTCCTATCCTGAAACTACCAACAAGAAATACGACTTCAACTCGGACTTCAAATTCGATGGGTCCCAATTGTGCATCCTTGAAAACGAGAAGAACGTTAATGTACAACACACACCCCATTGAGTCCATTTTGTCATGATGTCACACTTGAATTGCTCGACACAACTTGTTACTGCTAGAAACCCAATAAGTCGAACTCAGCACGGTGATGGATACTGGCCAACTCATGGCTCAATATCTGACCCTTTTTGTAATGGACAATACCAACCAGATTTTGAATGTATCCATTTTGGACTCGAACGGAAGTCCAAACCACATTTCGGACCCCGCAAAGATTGACTCCAAGCGGTTGCGTATAGCAGGTTGTCAGATTACGATCGAAACGTCTGAAATACCCAAGTGACGGCGGGGTTTGCGACAGTCAGATGTAACTCGGGTCAATGCTTCCTCAAAACTCGACTCTTTGGGATTGATGGTAGATTTCGGAGATAACTTGTTGGGTTGAAAGGAAGGATGGAAAGTCCGAAGATGATGTGTTTGGCTCCTATGTGCTGGTCCGCTTCAACTACATGTCAGGGGGTCAACGGCTGATGAATTACCGTAGATGGAAAGGGAGAGTGATATCGACTGAGACAGAGAGTTGAATTGGTAGTTCCATCTTTATCACCAGAATCTTACTTGCTTTCACAACTGTTTCCAATTTGCGTGTCGCTACAATCACTGTAGGTAGAGCGTCGAGATAACCCCATAATCGCTTCTCCGACCATCATTTCCGAGGACCGGTCCTGCGCTGATGTCGCCTCATCTAACAAGATGATGTCCCCCTTTTGACAAATTACGCGAGCGATTTGAGCCTTGAGGTGTTGGACTTCGCCTTCGCTCAGATACGCGGCGTTAATCGGTGTATCATATTTGTCCTCTAACTCTGAGATTCGCTCGTGAAGTTGAACCACTTTTCCAGCTTCAATGACAGCTTTCCATTAGTACATAGCGAAGGGATCACGTTGTCTATTGGAACATCAATTTGAAGGTATTGGATATAGCGCATGATAGTACCGTCCACGAGCATATTGTCTCCCCATTACTGTTATTGAAAGAATATTCCATGACATAACGCTAATTACTTTGCACAAAGACCCAAGTCGAAGCTCACAAAGATTGGCGCCATCGAGAGAAATAGCAATGTCGAGAGATAATGACAAAATTGTAGTTTTTCCAACAGCCGTTTCCGGACTGAGATTTATGCTCTCGAAACACTCCCCCACCCTGTCATTCTAACTCGCTCTAGACATATCCACTAGTTAGTCCGGGGATCTTACTCTCGCACGTTGCACATCGCCGCCAACCACTGCCTCGACCATCCTGAATCTCCCAATGTCACATCTGAAGGTCTCTTCTTCTGGCAGGACGCCATCGATCGCATTCAAACTCAGGCATCTACAGGCGACCGACGCAAACTTCGACAGTCAGGGCTGAAACCTCCAAGAAAACCGGTCACACAAGAACGTGCCGTCACATACCATTATGGAGAGACAGTACGCCTTTCTCACCACTCTTGACCAATTGCCATCCACAATCCTCCATGTCGAAACTGCTTTCGATTCGATGCGCACAATCCTATACGGCAATGTCATCCCAGAGCGGACGACCTTCCTTCGTATTGAGTAGAGCTCCGGAGAACGCTGGTAAAACAGTCTTGCGTCTCGACGATATGCCGTAAGGAACACCCATCCAAGGAGTTTCAGCTGAGGGACCTTGCCGAAAACATCTATGTATTCCCTCAGTGGAGTGCCCCTCCCACGCGACTTATCAACATTATTGCTCAAAACACGTCTCTTTCATGTTGTTGAGCAGCTTAACCGGCGGCTGAAGCGAATCTTCACGAAACTGCTACCTTTGACGGAGGTTCCAGAAGCTTCTCAGTTGCCACCCTGGACCAAACATCATCTTTTGCTCCATGCCCGGGCCATCGCCATGCTTGCCTTTGTCAACTATCTTCATGACCACCAATTTCACGTTGTCCATCAACGAACGAATCCTGCTCCCTTGTTACGATTCTCGTTCTGGAAGATGTTGGCAAGTTAGGCGCGAGTTCGATTGACATGATTGCATGATGAGAGTTGGCAAACTCTGATAATTGGCAAGCAAAGTACGGTAAGAGGACGAACTGAGGAGTTGTTCATCGGACAGCGAGACAAGTAGATGGATGTTAGTCCTATTTGCGGTGGAAGGCCGGCGAAGTGTCAGATGACAAAAGCGATGTAACGATGTTCAATTCCTGTTGTCTACCATAACAATAAAGATGGACATTCGAAACAAGGGGAATGAAATTATTGAAGAACAAGAAAACTCCAAATTAGTTACGACTCAGCTAACCCACATGACCTTGAGATTAGCATCTACGGATAGCTTCGAGGCTTACGGGAAATAGATAATTCCTCCATTTTACAATATCTTCTCCCATCTCAGACACTTGACATTTCCGCTTGGCAACGAAATATGTACCTTCTGGCAACCTTCATCACAGGCTGGAGCTGGGTTAAAAGGGTTTCATTTATAGTTTAGTTTATTATTCCCTGAAGTGGCAAGGACGCCAGCATAACATCCAGAGGACCATTATTCAAATATTCCACACCGGATCAATGACACTTGCACCCGTGGTTTTGGTTACTCAATTCTTGGATATCTGCTTTATATAATACTAGTCGATACCTTCTCCTTTAGACATGCGGTGACGTCCGTTACATGACTGAATTTCCTCTAATTGATAATAACGTAAGACTCCGAAATGCTAGTTGATACCCTCAACGTCAACGTCACACGCCGGTGACATAACCAAAGTGTTCTCTAATCGATGCATAGGTCATAAGTTTCCGAAACGAAAAGCCAAAAGCCGGAACTTGTTCAACTGCATCCCCTTCGCCAAGGAACGAAGTCTCCCAAGCATCAAGAATGTTGATATCCATTTGTGCAAGAACGTCTCGCAGCTCTTGACAGTAGTCGCACATCTTATAGATCACATCCCCAGATGTCCTTTGGCAAAGAGAGATATAATAGCCGACCTGGCGACATACGATGACGATACTGAGATATTCTGCACAATTTCCAGGGGGGAAATTCGCGAGGATCGATATTCGCTGTTTCACGACTTTTAGGGCGGCAACAACAGTCTTGGCAAAGTCATATCTTGCGGAGGCAATTTGGGGTTTATCTTGTTTTGAGGCGGCGCAAGTGGTGGCAAAAGCAATCAAAAGAGGATTTCCGTCAGCTTCTCCTGGGTCGGACCAGGTAGCGGCGACAGTCGACGGAACTGCGGTGTCTCTCCCGAGGTAACGATGTTTTGAGAGGATTTCAACGATGCAGCGGAATTGGAACAAATGGAGTTCCGCCTGTAGGCTAGTAGTTACACTCTCCGCACAGAGAGTATAGATGACGGAAATGCTATCCCAAATGTTGAAGATCGGGACGTTGATCTTTGTAACTTGGACAAGATGTTGGCATGCCTCTTGAAGCTGTTGACTTGAGTTTATCGCCCCTTTAACGTGGATCCATTGGAGTTGTTGGAGGGGAATTTGCTCTGGCTCAAAAGCCTGTCGGCTGGCTACGGTGATTTGATCCAGCTTAGTCGATGGCCCAATGCTGTCGATGATGTTGAGAGCCTCAGCGAGCTTTCTGGCAGCAGAACTATTTTGGAGAGAATTATTTATGGCGACGTCCAGAAAGTATTGAAGTATATTGCGAACAATGGCAAGGTCGGTTGTACCGAGTTTCGGGTTTGGGATATTGCTGTTGATGGATGTCCAACGAGGGAGATCGAGGATGATTGGCGTTACGACAGGAGTCCGCGCGAGCTCGACGATTTCGCGCACCGCAACGAGCTGAACAATTTGGCTGTGTTCTTCGATGTCCATGGTGGGGATGACGACGCTGACGCCATCTCGTTATCTAGTAATATATTTCAGCCGAGTGTAAGGTTGAAATAGAATAAGGTTGGTGTATGTTTATACCGCGGGTTGCAAGGGATCTGCCGTATTATCGTTCTTTCGATCACGCAATCGCACTACTCTTCACAATGTAACGTTTAATTTACTATTTAGGTTCCTTTTTAATGAAAATTACAATGAGTTGAGAGGTTTGTGGCTGTAAATCACTGCAAGGCGCGATTTCGATTTCGTCCGGTATTTTCACAACTTCGCGGTTGGCCTGTGGTTTTTGATTATCAGCGCTTTCTCACCATGCAAAGGGCAATGAAGGCTGTATGTTCGTTACGAGTATTGTTGAAGCGAAAACCCCGAAAAGATGATAGTAGGAAGTCAGGAAAGGTTACTAGCTTGGCCGAAGCCCCTCTACGAACATGGAACGAGATGAGGACCGAACTATACCACCTTGTCGAATCTGGGCAACGGGAGAAATCGGAACGGCTACTTGAAGAATTACGACGACAGTACGATGTTCCGTCGGCAGACATATCGTGGAAAGAGACCTGGGGATTGGAGAAGGATCAGTTGATTCTACGGACGCACGCGAAACGGGATATAGCCGTGGCGATCAAGAACGTGGAAAGTACCGGCCGCAAATTAGGCGAGAAAGAAAAACATCAGCTGGAGACGATCGCTTCTCACTGGTGCTATTGGTCGCCGACGGCAGAGGACCACAAGAACGACTCCTGGATGCGTTATTTACGGTTCTCGTATCCCAGCCTCAAAGGGTTGCAACCCGTGCTCGATTCGTTAATATGGGCGGATGAAATGGCACGCTATCCCATCGGACATACTCCGTTGCCTCCATGGCTTTTCCTTCTCGCCACCTCAAGTAAATTTTATGTTTACAACTTTCAAAACGATTCGATGGTCGAGGCTGGCGACACGCTGACAGAGGTTCTTGACGGAATGCGGCACGAAGGTTGGGATAACGAGACAATATGGCGGGAGGTGGTATCTCCGACGGTCAACGATACCGATTATGATCCCGTTGATTATTTCCCTGTTTATTTAGGCGTGATGCATACCGCGCCCGAACACCGATTGGAACATAAGCTGCAAGAATTTGTTTCGCCAGGGAAGGGTAGACCGGGAGAATGCTTGGAGTCTAGGACGAATTCATGTACGCTTTGATATCATCTTGATAGTCATAGAGTCAAATCCTCCTCGACGGAGCAGAGCGGGTCTACTGAGTTTTGGTTTTGTATCGTTTTCACAACGCACTCACGAGAACTTGCCGTTATGGTATTACTAGCCTCAGACCCGTGCGCTCTGCCCACTTCTTTTGTCAATTGAAGAGTAACCTCGTAGCACCCGTCGTGATTTGTATGTCATATGCATGAGACTATGACCTCATAGCACCCGCTGCTGCTGCCGTCAGACATGGCTCCGAGTCGAGCTTTGCCCGGCTCGACGTAGTTGTGTACCGCACAGGATCGAGTTTTTGGCCACTAAAAATGCGATTTTGTACGCTAGAAGAGAAAACCTGGCCACAAACTTGAAGTCAGGTTGTCAACAGCTTTATACGCTGCATTTACGTCGCAAGCGAGCCGGCAAAGCTCGACTCGGAGCCATGTCTGGCTGCCGTGCATGCACGACAATGTAGAGGAGATGAGGCAAGAGAAGGGGCAAGAAGTAGCACCCATCAGAAGCACTCGTTGTAGAGTAGCATAATATAGCACCCGTGTTGCGCAGGTAGCACCCGTGCTTGCTTATGTTCTTAAGGCGCCAGGCGGCAGTAGGGATCTAATTCTACATGGAGATCACCACACAAATTGGGAAAATCAACAGAGCCAATGGTTCTTGAGTCTTTAGGTGAGATAACGTTTGAAGCCAATGAGCCTTGACCGTTTAGGTGACGGAACAGGTGAAACTCAGTTGACTTTGAGACAACTTTCGTTAGTATATTTAATGTACATACCTCCGTGCGGAAATCTGTCATATGTACATAATGCACAATGTTACAAATCAAACAGCGCGAAAACGTGACTACCCGGAAGCAACAGAGTTGCAGCTCCCTCATCCTGAAGAAAGCGGGAATTGTCATTGTCCTCGTTAAGCAAAGGAAGGAGACAGGTATGACGCAAAACGAAACGGAATTACAGACCTGCTTAGCTTCGCGTTCCTGCCAGTGCATGACATCTCAAGTGACAGATAGGTAAGACGTGAGATTCTGCAACAGAAGCGAGTCTTGATGCGCTGGAGAACTCTTCAAGGTCAGATGAGGCAGACATGGGTTAAAATACTATCAAAGCTAGGAGTCGTTGCGGCCGCAACGAACAGGAGAAACTGGACTTTGGACTTTGGAAGTTAGACTTATCTGCACAAAGTCTGGAAAATGAGACTTATCGGACAAATTTAATTTTCGTTTAGAAAATCTTTTTAGAGTTGAGGTCGATTGTTGAGTAGCTCATCTGAGGAGTCAAACTCTCATGGAATGGTTCTTTTTTAAATCGTGGAGGCTACAAGTGTCCTACGGTTCTATGAAAGACCTAGTTCTACACAAAGGGTTATAAGCACAAGTTAGTGGGATCTCAAAACAAAGTCCAGCCAGAATTATCTACAATCCTTGTGACAATTTTAGTCAAAGTCCGTCATCTAGTGTTCAATCTGCAGATCGATATAATACGGAATCGACTGAAGCGAAGTATACTACGGTGGTAAAGTGAGGCGCCACGGTTCAACGTCGCAGAGCTCTCAAGCACATATCGACAATCCGCCTTTCAAGTAAAATTTCATCACCAGTGTCTTGGTCCCTTCAAGACGGTCGGAGAAACGAAGTCTGGATTTATGTCAGATGAAGATCCATCCAGTATTCCATGTCGCTCTCATTGGTATAAACTCAATGGCACCATCTCGCAAGCGACCCTTCCGCCTCCTGTCAACCAAGAGAGTGAGATCCGGGATTCAATACCGAGCTTGGAGTGCTTATGTATTCAGAATATGGAGATGAATTGATGCATAGAAAACTAGCAGGACTGTTTATACTTGAAAAGACAGGTTGTACGAATGACAAAACTGAAACGCGTGATGTCATCATCGAGGGCAGGATTGCAAGTCAAGCGAGATGGATAACGTGTATTGGTCAGCACATACCATCAAAATTGGCGAACTTTCTGCGAAAGTTCTTGCAATCGATGACTCTTACAACAAACCTCAACCCTTAGACTCCAAACCTCTTGCCAAGGCTTTGAACACGATTCACGAAGTACAAAGAGAGAGTCTCGCTACTCAAACAGAAGAAACGAAACGGACCTCGGCCCTACAAAGATCTCAGCTGCAAATATTGTATACAGCGAGGGCCTACGAATGATTAAATGCTATAAGAAGATGTGAGCAGGAAGATCAAAAATGAAATGGAAAGAGGAAGGATGGAAGTCCATACTACAATTCGCGCCAAGATTCATCCTCCAACAACACTCAGTCTTCATCTCACGACAATTCAACCTGAGATTCACCATACTGGAAGGCGAATGTCACCAGCTACAAGACCTTCCTATCCTTTCTTCATGAGTCGGATCATTCAGGGATTACTTATGTATGTAATCCCGTAGATAGTGCTCCGTGATTGCTGATCTCTTCACAATCGATTTTTCCCACCACAAGCGCCTCCCTTTTCATTCTCATTCTCATTCTCGTTTCGCATTCGCATTCGCATTCGCATTCACATCATCACATCCGCATCTGCATTAGTCTACATCTGCATGTGCATTTAGGGATACTTAAAGTTCGGAGTTAAAGTTGAAGTTGGAGCTTCGGAGTATTAAATCAGGTTTGGATTGAAGACTAATTTCGGAGTATTTGTTTGGAGGATAAAAGGAGATGTATTATTAACCAATCCTATCAGGCTCGTGCTTCCAAACAAGAGATCTCAAACTACCATGACGGCGATGTTAGACTGGGTTCTGAACAACTGATCTCAAGATGCAACATCTCTGTAAGATAGTGGCGGCGAGCATCTTGGGAGATCTCACAGAATATCTAACATCTCTTGGTGTTCTTGATGAAAAAACAGCACCATACACACCTCAATCGACAGAAAGACTCAACAGAACTCTTGGAGAACTGGTGAGAGAACCGGATTTTCAGGCAAACATACCATCATCTTTCTGAGCAGAAACAATGGATCACGCTGCACATCTGACTAACGTTCTGCTATCAGATGTATTCAATGGCGGCATCCCATGGGGGGTGTTTACAAAAAGATCACTGACGAAACATCTTAGATCTACTCCAGCCTTTTAGCTGTCTGGTTCATGCGTACATAACTCGTCAGAGAAGATGGACAAAGGGAAAGCTAGCACATCGATCAACTGTTGGAGCCCGCTATCTTCCAAATTGTCTAGAGATGGAACACCAACCGAAACCTACAAAATCTATGATTTTTTTCAGAGCGTGACGGCATGGACTGTACTCATCATCTCCAGCAGTACCTCACGTCACCAGCCATACCTCAATTCCAAGCTTCATCTTAGCCATTAGCACTCTCAAACAAAGTATTACTGTTCTACTATGGAAGCAAAAACCATGGTTCTATCTGAGGCTGCCAGAGAATCAATAGCTCGCCTGCAATCGCTCTCCGAACTCAAGTTTATCCAGCTCTGGAAGTCGCTGAGAACCCCACAAACTTTCAAAGCGCAAAGCATACTGACATCAGATTCACTTTGTATGCCATACTTGGGAATCTAGTCAGATCTCAATTGCTTACATTCCCTCTGGCCGGTGTTCTCACAAAAGCGCTAGAACCAGCCAAGCATGAGAGATGTATTGAAACTTGAAAGGATTGCATTGCATGAGATCTGACAACAAGAGGCTTTGCTGAGTATGCTTTCGGGAGAGTCTCAATAAAAGAATTTTCCTCTTGCTTCTTGACCCTCTGAGTGGCGAGATCTCACAAAAACAAAGGAAATGTTGCGAGGAATGTTGCGAAGACAGTGAACGGAATTTTGACTCGGGCGAATCCGAATATTCGAATATTCGACAACGAATCTGCTGATTTTTCTCAAATATTCGAAGATTTGACCAAATATTTGGCCAAATATTTGGATTCGTCGAATCCGAATCGTGCCTCCGGGGGCTCGAATATTCGTTTTGCCGTTCACTGTGCGAAGAGTCTGACAATTTCTGTGCGTCTACAAGGTCATGTATATATAAAGCTAGATCTATTAACCATTCTGTATGTAATGAACTCGCTCACACTCGCATATAAGCCGTAGAATTTCTTCTTGTCAGCCTGCCAAGCTACTTCCCATGGGGATCCACCCTCTACAACCGTTGCTTATTTGATCTGATCTTTCAGGTTCCTTAATACTCCGCACACTTACTTAGGTACTAACGCTGATACATCCCCCACGATCATATTAGCTGGGTAACAACTGCAGGCTATCAACAAGACAGGCGGTGTTTAATCCGGGTCGCGGATGGGCGAGCATTGGAGGCAAAGTAGCGATCGGAGACGACTTGTGTAATATTTTGATTTCTATTTCGCACACACAGGAACTTGAGGCCATGGACATATCAAGATTGTAAGACGGGCAAGAGGGAACGAGGCTTTGGTACACTACCGCCATCGCCGTATTTTGTCGGAATAAGTTTCCCAAACACCTCAGCGCAATAAGTGATTTGCTGAAGATCTGAAGATCTAACACAAGCTCGAGAGCCGGGCCCAGACTAGAAAAGGTGAGTGACAAACATTGCCGTAACAATTACATGATTGGAGACACGGATTCTCCCGGATTACGCCAGAATTAAAAGCATGATTGATTGATTGTGATGGGGCAGCTATAGCCTCGGATCCAGACGCTGATCTGCGATCAGAGACCTCCCTCCGGAGGGGGTCTGGTCCGAGGCGACGGGAGCTACCCTAACCCGGCAGCAAGGATTAAAAATCTGACACGATTCTCCTTTTCACTTTTTCACTTTTCACGTCCTGGCTCTGACCCACGTCCTGACCTTACCATTTGCAATTGGCATTAGGAACAAACTTGTTTGTCATATTCCGTCGGCTTGTTCCGATAGTTTGACACGTCAGAAACTTATTTGTTACTGCTTCGTGATCATTGCGCCGGTTGGGGGAAGTAGCTGAGGCCATTTGATTTTGGTCCCAGACTTAGTCCGCCTTTTCAAACTCGTTTTTCACTGGTGTCCTGCTTTGGTATCAAGGAATTGATGCCACGATAATGCGGTCGCAAGTCATCCATGACGAAATCGTTGTCGAAAGAGAACCGAAAAATACCCAGAATACATCATCCGGAAATCCCGCAGCCAAACGGGTAAAAACATCGCACAACTTCGGGGTGGATACAGCAAACATTCCCGACAACCGAGCCTTTCCACATCTTCATACCCTCTTCGACAAGCTCTCCCAAACGTTTATCAACAATGCAGACATTGGTCCTCAGCGGCTTACCAGAAATCTGCGGCGGTATCTTCATCGGCGAACAGTAGAGAATATTTGTGAGGAAAAACTGAGAGAATGGCGGCTGAAATTCCAGCAAATTGCCCTTACTCTCGACCTGTTGATGTCCAGAGAACCCTGTCTGGATCCAGTTGAAAGACTGACTTTGGAGGACCTTCTTGCTCGTCCACCGATGTTTGCATATGTTCTCGCACCACGTCTCGTCTCTACGCTGAAAAAGCTAGAGGGTCGCGAGGTTTCTAATATCTATTCCGAATTTCTGAATTTCGTTCGTCAACCATGGGACCTAGATCCTCAATTGCCTGCTCATTCCGTCAACATGTCTATAAAACCAGGCGATGCTCAACCGTCTCCGTCGATTCACGATAACCCATTCCCGGCCCTGAAGCTCACTATTGAAGGGTTTGCGTCAGAAAAGGCTCATCTGAGAATCCTAAAGCAACACGCTGCTAAGGTTGCCCAAAAAGCCGTTGAAAAGATATATATCCATCGACTGGAATTTGTGCCAAACCACAAGGAATTCGAAAAGAAGATCCTCACGCACAAGATAGTTATTGATTGCCCTGATTACCATCGATTTCCGCCAACAAATCATCACCACATCAATATGCAGAAGTCGCACGAAATCAAACCAGTTGGTAATGAGCCTCAATTTCACATCATGGTCATTCAAACATGCAATACTCCCAAAGACGACGAGGAGATCAAAAAATTATGGTTGAAACATCGGCGTGGCGGAATTGTTCCAGCTGGTTTCCAGGAATGGTATGCCGGAGCACAGGTTTTTAATGTTTTTGATAAGGTTGATATGCTTCGTACGCAACTCTCTATTTTGGTGGACACTCTCATGGATTCTCTGGTGTACCGTAAGTTGATCCTGCGAGGAACAGGCATTCCAAGTGAGGGAAAGATCGTCGGATTTTCTGGAAATGTGTGGGTGCCAGGACAGGGAGTATGGCGGGAGTATCGTAATGCCCATAAGTGGGTTAACAGTGTGGAACAGGCAGACCTTCGGGAGGATGCCGAGGCTGCGGCAGAGACTTGGCTTGCGGTAAGTGATTTTCTCCAGTGGATTTAATGTCAAGGTTCTGGAGCAGCTTTTCCCCGAGATGGTAAGGACATGGCGCTCCAACACACTAGGCTCAAAACATACCAGGAAACCAGGATGTGCAGCTCCATGTGGGTTCCATGGATGCGCGGTAACGGCATTTGCCACAATGTGTTATGCGGCTGGAATACATTTCGATAGCTCTGATTTGGGCTTTACCGTCGGGATACGGGCTTTTAGACCTGATCACGAACCCCCAGGAGCATATCAATTCGTCTATCCTTCTCTTCGACTGGTCGGTTCCCCGTTAGATCATTGTGGCGTTATTATGCGACAGTCTACTGGCGCCATTACGCTATGGCCGGCATGGAGGATAGCACATGGCAGTTCTATCGATGTCCGGGAGACAAATAATATTCCAGGTGATCTGGGACAAACCGTTTCTTTGGCATTAGTGCAGAAGGCTCCCATGTTCACATTCTGCGGGAACTCGAAACTGTCTTCTGTTCTTGATTTGCAAGCTATGGGAGACTATTACGATCGTCCTTTGTTGCAGCACTCGGAACTTAATAAACGTTGTTAAACATCGAATTTTTATCTTCGACACACTCAGGGACTAACTACTTATGTATCTACCTAATCCCGTAGATAATGCTCCGTGACTGATCTCCTCACCATCGATTTTTCCCGCCAAGTCTCGCCAGCCCGTTTTTCTCGTCCCACGCGCCTCCCTTTTCATTCGCATTCACAAGGGTCGCATTTCTCACTCACTCTCATTCTCATTTTCTGCATGGGCATTTTAGTTATTTATCGCATGGATACTTGGAGTTTGGATTTGAAGTTGGAGCATCGGAGTATCAGATTATTCGAAGCATCAGGTTTGGATTGAAGACTATTTTAGGAGCATTTGTTTAGAAATGAAAGGAGATGTATTATTAACCAATCCCACCAGGCTCATCCTACGTCTAGTCAATCTTTTGGAAGTGTTCTGGCTGAAATGCGGCGCTTTTACGGCTTCCACGGCGTCAGATCTTCCCGCTGTCCCCTCCTCCCCACCATTATTCTGGTCGGGAAAGTGTCCTCGAGACTGATTCTGAGCCAGTGCAAGTCTAAACGACATCATGCTGGTAATTGTATCCAGAGTGGGACACAGGAATGTAACAATAACTTTCTCGGCCGCGTCTGTCGGCCTTAGCTTTGGCGTAAGGGACTCGTATATGACATAACTCTTATTTCATTTGCTACGTTCTATGTACATCTCACCGCAAATATCTGCCCAACTTCCGACTCTTCGCTTGTCACAGGCTTACAGCGGATTGAAACCGGTAGTCCCACAACTCCAAGGCACTTAAATTCCCCATTCACGATACCTCTGCATGTATTTCGTGAGCTCCGCAACGAAAGATTTTGCCGGCTGTCTCGCCGCCATATCAGTATGAAATCCCTTGATGGTGCTGATGAACGTGGGGTCTTGGTCTATAATCGAGTTTCATAACGCGCTCGGTGGTGAAACAGTGAAGCTTCATAAAGTAGATTGAATTGAGGGAAGTGTTGGGGAGATGTATACTGAATGTGAGAGCGTGGGAAGTGGGACGCGAGGGGGCAGAAGCAAGTGTGTGATCTCAGACCTCCGTTGCTTGGTATCCGCGAGACGCGTGGATCGAAGAATTCGTTTAAGTATAAGAACATAAAAGTGCATATGTTGTAACGAGCTATGAAAAGGTATATAAAATGCTTATACTCCAATCAACCATAATAGATAAACATATTCGACTCCTTGAGAACTCCGAAAAAATGAAATTCAACGCAAGAACTACGAACACATGAAAGACGAGGCCTTTAAAGATAACCCTCCATATGGTCAAATGCCATGTAGTCGGCTTCGGCTTGCCCAAAAAAATCGGAATAGTCCTGGGCCAGAGATTCGTCAAGGTCTCCGGTTGGCGCAGCAGAGGAGAGACGATGATCCGCACGGTTGGAATTGGAGGGACTTTGATCCAGAGTTCCTGGCGCCGGAGTAGCGTGAGGACTTTGTGCACCGGGGAGAAATTTTTTTGTCGCAGGCCCTTCGTTTCCTCCTTCAATGGACTTACGTTTTCCGCTGTGGCAACGCGGATGCCCAAGCTGATTTCGGGATGGAGTTGAATTCTCCGGAAGAAAGAAGTTGGGTCGCGGAGCTGAAATTCGGGGTGCAAAGGAAGGGGAGCGAAGTCGTTCTTGCGATTTTTCCAGAACTTTTATTTCATACGAGATGGACTGATTTTCTTTCCACTGATCATCGACAGCTTTCCGGACCCTTTGTTCCATCAAGATGGTTGTCTTTAATGTATCCCTTTGTTTTGTCAAAGCTTCCTTCTTCTCTTTAAGGTTTTGGAGTTCGATTTGCGCCGCCGCGATCACACCCATGAGATGATCAATTCTCATCGCTAATCTTTCAATCATCAATATCACTTGAAGCCCAATATCCCTGGGTGCCATTTCCCTGGTAAAAGCTGTGTCAAGAGGTTCAGGGTACTGTATTCTTCGCCGATAATTGATATTAGTCGAATCGATTTCTTGCATATTTTGTTCTGCAAATTCCTGTTTGTTAATCGGAATGATCCACTGGAGGATTACCGATGGAAGTCTTGCGGCGATAGTAGCTCGCGTGGCGCTTTGATGCTCTACATCTTGGGCTATTGCTAATTGCTTAACTAAGTCCGGGTCAGCATCGTCCCACGTGTCTCTTGTTAAATCTGATAGAACATCCACTTGAATGCCGCTTATGGAATCCCAGACGAATATTCTCCATTCATCTGTCAATCCGGTGTCAATAATTTGTCTCCACTCCTTTACAGACATTTCCGGCAAGGGAAACTGTCCAGGGAACCCGTCTTCATCCGGGGAAGTGATCCATTGAACAATAGCGTTAATAAACCAATCGTCCGTTCGGTCCTTAGCTGTGCACAGGACCTCAATCACGGCAACGAGAGAATGTTCCAGAGCGTTCAAAATGCGACTCCACCATGATGTTTCGCTAGTCCTCACATTTTCATCAAATTCAAACTGAAACCACTGACACTATGTTAGCTAGAAGATCCAGGAAGGTGCTTGCCTTATACTCTTCGTCCGATTCACAGACATTGTTCAAGCAATAGAATGGCAGCCAGAACTCCCTCTTATCCAGAAGCGAGCATAAATCTATTCCTTCAGTTACAGAAGAAGGAACGCCCTTCCGCGGGTTTAGCCGGTCAAGCTCGGAGACGTCAAGACACGTTCTCTTCGCCCGGGTGTCCCTAAGTTATGTCAACAGAGGTTCGGATCAATAGAGTTAGTACTTTGCCCATTTAATGTGTGCAATATACGCTGTTCCAGAGCTACTGTCCATCCATTGCTTCGCCGCTGCCAATAAATTGTTTTGGAAATGCTTTAAGAGGAGCTCGAACATTTGCGAAAAAAGAGATTCACATTGCTGGAAGTTGTTGTTATAAAATCCCCTTTTACTCGTTGACACAAGTTGCCGGAGAAGTGCGTTCCTGACAGTTTCTGGACAATAACGGCAATTCAAAAAGTAAGTTAACCAGAAAACGAATGACGCGGTAACGAATTCGTGGAAGTCCTAACGATTAGAGCAGACGCATGGGATATATACAGTTACATCAAGGAACAACTTTGCTGCTTGTTTGTTGACAAAATGATGGACCGGCACGTTGAGGACTTGAACTTTTAGACGTTCTGCAACCTTTGCATCCGGGTTGGATGTACCGAAGGCAAACTCTGCTTTGCCATCCTTGGGTCCTCGGCGAAATTTGGCATCAACCTTTCTTCTTTGTGGTCCGGGGGACGAGGAGACAGCGCTTGCTTTGTCTGCTGCCTTGGCTTTAGCCATTTCAACCAAATTGAGAAGTGAAAGGCACAAAGAGAGACGAATTCAACGATGTGAACGTGTTCAGGAGATTGAGAAGACACGTCGGGGTTCCAAAGCAGGCAAAGGAATCTAGGTGACTGTCGAAGCCTATGAGAAGAGTGTTATGGTCGTGAGGAGTTGTCTAAGCGAGCACCTCGGTGGAAACCTTACCCATGCATCCGCGAAGAAAATCAGTCGCAATTGAAATCTCCAGTTAGGCGGTACCCCTCTCGGGAGATATTCTCAATTCTGCGTTAATCAAATTAGTTTGCTTCGGAAAACGAGTTGGTGGTTAGACGATGCATCAGAAGATTTTAGAGCTCCATCGGCGTCTGCCTAACAGCTATGTAAAAGAGGGGAATTTCAATTTCGGACGGAGACCGAGGTAGGACGGGCACTTCAGAAATGGCAAGTACATGGATCATAACTCTTTCCAAGAAATTGTCATCAGAATTGTTTAGATAGAACGATGGTTATCCACATAAAAGGCCCAGCGCCACCTGCTGAGCATTTCTTTCAAAAACTATGGCAATCTGTTCACGTGGAATTGGCCGAACTCCTGGTATGAGTCAAGACTCAAGAATCTTGTCTCTTCTCTCAATATAGGTGGTTTCCATTCTGCTCCAAAGGAGGTGCGTTGTGTTCTAGTGGAGATGGTGGTGTCGATACCTACTGAGTCCTGCTTAGCGTCTGTGGTGGGTTGTTTGTCAGATGTGAGTTGTGATAACTATCGATCGGCCTGAATTCTCCCGCCTTTTACAGGGAGTCCCACCCCCGGGATTTTGCTGCATTGTAAAGGGTAATTCCTTCGACAAGATTTCTCGCCATATAATAATTTTTTATAGTTAGTTACCTAGATCTATCCACGAGATGCAGCTCTCCACTATAATTTGGACCGGTATACGTTCCGAATGGGCCTTATTCGGGCATCTCAAACTCCATGAAGGGCCAGTATGCGTATTAGGCACCCCAATGCATTCGGAGGCACCGACTGATGTCTACTGGCCCTATTCAGGCTGCTTCGTCTATTCAGTGTATTTATTTGGTTTCTTATAATCACCACGAGTGCCCCAGTTGCGCGCCCCAGTTTGCCGCCTGATTTCCCCTCAGTGTCTAACTATTTGACGTCGCATTCATGTGAAAATACAGTGAATGGAGAGGTCGTTGAGAGTTGTGAAAGCTAAAAGCCAAACTTCGTCCAAACATTTCTTTTCCCTCCCTCCCTCCGACACAAGAATTCGCCTTCGTCACAGTCATTGTCGTCACTCGTCTCACCATACTGGACAAAAGTCATTTGAACAACTTCTTGTGCGGATGTCCACTGCTAGCGCTACAGAGTCAATCATCTCAGTGAATACTTCCCTCTTCGCAAGAAAGTTCTTCACGAACTTGTTCAACGACGTCTTTGAGTAAAGAGTCATTTACTACAAGGTGCAGCATTAATACTTCACATCAAAGGTCTTCAGTTATGGAAACGGATCCTTTTTGGCATCAGTATTACAGTCCTACTGTGGAATGTATTTATGTGGATGTACATATTTCTATTGGGCAGAACTTGGAAGTACCAGGTGTGTGATTGTTCCACTAAACTGTTAGATATTTTAGAGGGAGCTGGGGCGGATCGCCTGGCGAGTGTGCAATTCGACATCAAAATCGCCTGGCGAATTGCCTTGACCCTTACGGCAGAAATAGTTGTGTATGACCATGTGATCTAATCAGAATGTAGAAGGTGGAAGTCCGTGTACGATCGCGACTCTGGGTTCATCTGAATCATGAATTTTGAGACGATTTTTGGTCGCAAAGTTAAAAATATTTCTCGTTGCATGTTCCCGATAGCATGAAGGCAAGGACAAGGTGCCCCAACGATTGCGGGTCTGAGCATCACTTTGCGATGGAGAGCCGGTTCTACAAGTGCACTCATTTCAATTGTACAACATCGTGAAGCAGCAGGGGCGAAGCAGCAAAGAAAGGTTTTCTGCGACCAAATCGATTTTGACACACACAACATCGTCAACAAAAGTCCAATCTCTTGGAAGCTATGGAAATGCAAGACCGTAGTCTGGAGGTCCGAATTTTAGACCTGGTGATGTCTGGTAGCTTCTTGGCGGCCGTTTGGGAATCCTTGAAATTGTTCGATCAGCACCGTCAAAGCAGAGTCAGATTATGAACCAGGAGAACCCAGCTCCCAGTGCTGACATATTCTGATTGCATGGTAAAGGTGATCTAAACCTGGAACTCAGTGGGTAAAGTATACACCGAGAAGTAATCCAGGGGTGGATAGAACTGACGATTAGAGTAGTGTGTCTTGAGAGTTAGCGTTGCCGTCATCTTCATACATATTATAGAGACCTCTTGTCGGGAAATTGAGAGTCGCATACCCGGCACCGGGGAGAAGTGGTGGTATATAACATGACGATTAGATCTGAATCGGCACAACTGCATTGTTGAGAAAAATGAGAGCCGTTAAGGATACATTAGAGGATGTCAAGAGGCGTGGTTCACGACATGAGTAGCGGCCTCGGGAACTGTGAAAGATGAGGAAAGATGTCGCGTCGCTAAACGCAAAGAACGCATTACGAGGAATTGGGCGAAAGACGAATTCATGTAGAACTCACTATAATTAGTTATTCGAGTCAGATGGAAGCGGTTACACTGGGTAGTATTCAGTCAGCTTTCAACGTCTTAAACGTTGAATAGATATTGCCAGTGGGTAGAGTATGTACAACGGAAGGTTAATATAGATAGGCCGCAGACAACGCCGTTCATTAGAGTACAAAGATGACATGCATTGGGCTTGAATTAGGCCAGGAAACACACAATACTTTTATTCCATTTTAGAGTGTTCTAATTCCTTGTTGCGCATAGCAAAATACCTTCCCTTCTTTTTGAGCAGTTGAGCAGGAGATCCAGACTCAACGATTTCTCCTCTCTCCAAAACGGTAATGGTATCTGCCTCTTCAACAGTCTTCAATCGATGTGCCACTACAATAACAGTACAGCTTTTGCGCAACTCATCGATTGTGCACTGAACTTTGGTTTGCGAGTGAGCATCTAAATCTGATGTCACTTCATCCAACAATAGAATTTTAGACCTTTTGCAGATTGCACGTGCCAATGCCATCCGCTGCAGCTCGCCAGTGCTTAGCGTACCTGCGTCTTGGAATAAGGTATTGTATCCCTTTGGTAGTTGCCGGATTCTGTCATGGATGTAAGCATCCTTCGCTGCCGTCTCAACATCTGCTTGTTAGACGTGCTGAGGAAGTTCATACCATCTTCTGAGATAAAGAGGCGATGTGGGTATCGTATATTATCTCTGATGCTATCCGTGGGAGCGAAATGAATATCCTTCTATTACCAATTATAGACTTTCAAGCAGTTACCTTTGTGACAGTGGCAATATTGTTGCGCAAAGATTTGAGGGTAACCGTCCGAATATCTACGCCATCGATTGAGATACTCCCTTGACTTGGGTCGTAATGGCGAGATATTAATTGAAGAACAGAGGTTTTCCCACAACCGCTTGAACCAACAATTGCATGCAGTCCATTCTGGAAGTCCAGATTTATACCTTGTAATACGGGGCTTCCAGGGAAGTAAGACAACAAGACATTGGTAAATTGTACCCTAGCCTCGGTCAGCTTCAGCGTAGTCGCATCATCTGAATCTTGAATCACCGATTCCTCCTCTAGGAATTTCCGGAACTCCTCCCCTTCACCAATGATACTCTGGAGGCTGTAATACAAACAAGTGGCCTGGCCCAACGGGGATAGCAAGCGGCTCCAAAACATAAACAGAGTAAGCAACTGGGGATAGAACTCCTGGCCTTTGAAGATTATATAGTATACAACCAGTATACAAAACCCTGCCTTGGAGACCGCGACTTCACACAGAGCGCATATATCCTTGGACCCAGAGTCTTTCCGGTAGCTATTTTGGACGTCACTATAAGCGTCAAGATATCGTTCCGATTCAAGATGGAGTGAGTCCCAATCCTAGTAGTATCAGTATATACCTTTCGATATCCAAATACCTGGATCGTCTTCCAACGAGTTAAGATATCTTTTCTGACCGCCACATGCTCGTTGTCTGTCCGAACAGCCCGTTGGATCGATCTCCGACCGCGACCCGCAAAACGAAAAGTGAGCAACACGTATACCGCACCGACACCCAGTATAATCCAGATAGTGATGTTGTCCAAACTCTGATACAACACGCATCCACCCTACCAGTCAAGTCAAAAGAACGGGCGCTGTTACAAGGAAAAAATCAAGGGTCATTGCAGTGCCTTGACAAATGATAAGCTCTAGCACTTGACCGATGACTCGGGTATGGTCGAAATGACCATCAATAGTCTTGCTTCTCGCAAGTTGCGAGTGAAAAGCTGCTGACAATGACAATGCATGTCTCAAGATTCGTAGTGAAAGACTTCCGACAGAATACTACAGATGAAAGTTAATAATACATCACTCGGGATAATGTACGTCCCGAGTGTGCCTCCAAATGCGATCTCTTAAAAAAGGCAGAAGACTACCCTGTTGACCTTCCAGGAAATACAACACGCAAAACAGGACGATGAGGGAAGTTGGCATTCTCCCTGAAATTAGAGTGGCAGAATCTGCTGTGCAAACCCTGCCTGAGTTCCGTGATCATTGAATTAAATAGAACTGGAATCATAACATTAACAATCCGTTCGATGAAAATAATGGCTAGTTATTAATCAGAAGCGTTCAGAAACGACAAACCCAAGCAAAATAAACAGCGATTATAACATCGCTTGTCCTCCAACACGCTCAAGAGATCGCTTCTTATAATCTACATTAAAAACAGAAATACATATGAGACTAGTGCCTTGGCTGATCTCCGAATATCAGAGAAAAACTGAGAGATTGATGCTTTGCATGATGTCCAGAGATTTTCATATCGAGAGGTATAATGGGAGGCTGAATGAACCGATGATCTGGAACTCGTGATGTGATGAAAAGCAGGCTGTTGTCTCTCGTTGTCGTTGGTGTTCAAGAGACTAAGAAGTTCCGGGGATTCAGGTCGTTTGATGACCAGGGACGTACAAAGACCAAGACGAACAAGACTGATAGCTATTCCAACGACTTCAGAAACAGGGTTTTGCCAAACAAAGAATACAGCCTTTTCAATAATGCCAATCAAATCGGAAGTCATGAGTAATATAGATATCCCAGAGAGGACACGTCGTAACGTTGATCGCTGTGAGTACATCCGCATACGAAGAATGATCCCATAGATAGCTAAAGACGACAAAATAGAGAGCTGCTGGTTAATTCAATGAAGCCGTTTTGATAAACCAATCTTGCATTCTCACAGCACCAGACCTTGTTCCACGTCAAAAACGAATGAAGGACGACCGTTGGCCCACGAATTATGCATATCCAGAGTAAATCTGAGAGCTATTCTTAATACCATCAACGTGAGAAATACCAATGTTATTAGAACAACTGCTACGAGCGCTTCTTCCTTTTGTACGAAGCTGGTGAAGTTACTTTGGTGCCAGTGGTGAGCCGCAGAAGTCACGGCGGTGGCAAGCCCTACAAAGGAACAGACCAATTGAGACACCGCAAGGGCAATATGGAACCAAATCGGTGGAATTTCGCTATTCATCGCCTTTTGAAGACTGAACTGAATTGTGACCCAAAAGAAACCCGCTATGGCTGGTTGAGGCTTTCTTCGTGCAAATTGTGGACCAAGTTGTGCGGAAGCAAATTGTGCGGACCGGTCTGTAAATTGTGCGGAACAACAGGGTTAGGTGAGCAGCACGCAAGCCAAACCTCCCGCGCGCTCCGGGCGCAATTCAATCTCCCTCCGTCTCAAATCGCTTCTGGCGTTATGGTACCCCAACGCCAATTCACAGCGACAGAAAAATGCCAAATTCCCGTGACAATGAATGTCAGTTTTCTTGGAAAGCTTCGCTTCCATTATATTACTTCAATGATTATCAATCAGCCGGACTCGCAGAAATAATGACCCTCCAGAAACAGACGGAGCTGCTATAGGAAAACCTGAGATACAAGGATCTGAATTTGAAATCATTTTTGTGCGAGCGGAAAGGTTAGAACAATTTGTAAGTGGAGATAGGAGGGTACTGATGTCTCGTCAACTTCAAGATCGACTTGACGCTACACTTGTAAAGTTTGAGAGGGTTGAGCTACAAGAAAGAAAAGCGGTGTTAGATCTCATAGTGAGATTAAAATGGTAATCTTTGTATTCTTCTCCCCTTAGGCGCAGTCAAGTGGTTAGCGGAACTCATAACCTGATGGATTATATGCGAGTGTGAGCAAGTTTTAATCTAATTGCGTACGCTTTATGTAGCTATATACGGGATAGCTCGGAGATAATGTCATCGTAACAAGCACATCATGATTCATCATCATATTTACTCGTCGTCACCTTTATGGTTTGGTGCCATCTTTACTACTTGTAGAGAATTGTCTCGCCAACCCAACTTGTGCAGTTTTATTTTTCTTTCTCAACCCGTCAGATCTCGCTCCATTTCCAGACATCAAGCCTGAAGTATGCCGAAGTCATTCAAAGCACGTCAGTCCCTTGTTACACCAAATACTGCCGGACACTGAAAAGTACAGTCACAGGTCACTCGGCCGGAAGCGATGTTCGGAACCAACGGCTTAGATTTCAAGTCCGGCGGGTCTTGTTACAAGACACGTTACTGTATATAAACTGAGCAGTCTTCCCTTGCGTCAAAGACTAAAATGAAGTCCCAAATTGTGTGAGATCTCAAGTACCGGCGACGATTTTGCGTATCTGACACTGACCAACTCCTGTCGTAATTCCGGGTGCGGACCACGTCCGTAACGTCATATGGAGCGATAGGGAAGCAAACGAGAGGTTATGCAGTCGGATCAAATGAGACCACGTATGGTGGAGACAATGAATTCCGTGACCGCTGTCCTACCGAAAGAATAGTTCACCTACAACAATTCCTGCTCAAAAATGAATATGCCAGCAATTGCTCCGCAAGTCTCTCAGGTACTGTAGAATTCATTTATCTATGTATATTTGTCGTCATAGAGCGAGAAATAACTCAGTTCTTTAACTAGAATGGGACGGGTGCAATGGGAACGGAGAGTATGCCTGATCTACACTGCTGGATGTGGTACGTCGGAACGTTCGAATTTCAGCCGGAACTTAATATTCCGTACCCGGAAACCAAGATTCCGGACCCGGAAACCAAGACTCCGGACCCGGAAACCAAGACTCCGGCTAAAATCATGAAATTCCGAACCGCCTCAAATATGTCGGCAGGGTACGAAACGGGACCACCTGACTAACGGGAGCAAATTCTATCGCCTTCTGACAAATACCTCTTTTCTCATCCACCCCAACCACAATAACGAGACGTTTTAATGTCAAAGCTGTAGTCCAGGAACGAAAGATCCAAGAAGCGCCAATAGACGGAGTCAAGTCTCATCTATACACTTCGTACAAACAAACAGCAAATGCCTTACAAACTCCAAAGACAACTTTGTACGGCCTTGTCAATGGACGAAAAATCCGTACCAAAGGTCACGAAAAGCTACAACTCCTGTCAGCAGAAGAAGAAAAGGAATTAGTACGATGGATCACTCGACTCACAAATCAAAGTTATCCTCCAAAGCCTTACACCGTCCGTGAAATGGCTGAAGCGATTCGAACTCGACGCGTCATTGGCATCAATGATCCCTCAATTACACGCGTATCCTATCCTCCTATCGGCAAACAATGGGTCTCTCGATTTATGCAACATCATCCCAACCTTGATTCCATTATTGCAGAAACAATTGAAGCTGCAAGAATCAAAGAAACATCATCTGAAGTGCTTCAAAAGTGGTTCAATGAAATAAAATCAATTATCGACGAATTTGACATCCAACCTCAAGATATTCACAATATGGATGAAACGGGGAATTCTATCGGTTCAATTAATTCAACACGCGTCATTGTAGATAAATCACAAAAGTCATTCTATTCTACGCAACCAGGTCGCCAAGAGTGAGTCACTGTTACGGAATGTATTTGTATGGACCGAACTGCACTTCCACCTATGGTTATTTTCAAAGGAAAGAAAGTGAATCCTCAATGGCTACCGGATAACACACCATCGGATTGGATATTAAAATGTAGTAGCAAAGGTTGGACGAATAATGAATTGATGAAAGAATGGTTACTTGAGGATTTTGAAGTGAAAACACGAGACAAGGCTGAGGGACGGACTCGGTTACTCATTTTCAATGGACACGTAAGTCACACCACTTCTAGTATCATTCGCCATTGTATTTTGAATAACATTCAACTGGCTTTGTTACCTCCACATTCATCGCACTTAACCTTTGGATGTCGGAGTTTTCAGTTCTCTGAAACAAAATATGACTGGAGAAATGGATCGCTTTTTTCGCACTGGCATCGCTCGGATTCAGAAAGGAGAATGGCTTCATGGTGTGACAGTGGTTTACAACCTTTCAATCCTTTAAAAGTACTCGGTCGTATTCCGCCACCTCTTCCTGTCAATCAACCTGCTCGTGGAACAACACCCGAAGCTGTAGCCCCTTTTGCAAATCCAGATCTTACATCTTCTCCTATCGATACTCCAGCACTCCGAGCAGCTAATTCAGCAATTACACAATTGGCTCATGACCGAAATGCAGTTTTCAACATACCTGCTCGGTAGCATGCCCTTCGCATGGCTACAGCTCAATCGAAGTCTTGTCAAAAGCCACATCCAAACACAAGAATTTTCTGAACTCCAACAAATTGTTTCGGCGCGGAAACACAGACAGACCGGCAAGCATGCAATTCTGCGAGGGCGAACCCGGATTGCAACTCCAAGTATCCTTGAACAAATTGAAAAATCGGAGGCTGCAACTCGAGCCAAAAAGCACCCTAAAGCAAAACAGCCACCACCACCGACACCAACCCCACAAATTGCGCATCCACCATGACTCCTCAGACTCTAACAGTGATGACGGCATCTCGGAGCGGCTTGTTGTGGAATCACGGAACCGTCGCCATTGCATCACCAATAATTTATCATTCGAAACGCAGAAAACTAATGAAAACCAATCACAGAAGCAAAAGAAACGTGTCACGTTCCCAATTGACGGTTTGTTGTCGTCGTATCGCCTTAACGCGTAGTCGTGGCAGACGCCAAGAAGAAAGAAGAAAATGATGTTGTGGTGAAGGCTGGATCTGGGAGTACCTGGGGAACAAAAGAGAGAGAAAGGCTCAAGATACCGTCACAAGGAGTGGAGGTGGATGAATTGCAGTTGATTGGAAGTGAGTGGTTCGATGCGGAAGGTTTTGTGCAAAGTGACTGGCAACGACAAAGTATGTTCTTCAAATACAGAACGCATTGATTGACATAGAATATGAAAGACTACGGAATACTCTGAAGATGGGTACGCAAGAAGATTACTTAGAGCCTGAAACGCGGATATCTTCGAGAGGTGTATTATGATGGATGGCCAACCTCCTCCTTGGTCATAAACCGCACAGCAGCTTATGAAATGCTAGACCCTACCCAGCCTTTTTTGATGTTATGGTTGCACTCATCAGAAAAGTGATTGCAGGTGAAGTAAAGACTGGATACATGGATCGGACGTTTCCTCAGACTCTGACTGGAGAGGACTTTGTGAATGTTGGAGATGATGCTGCCAACTATCGAGATGAGGATGATGATGATGGTGACGATGAGGAGGAGGAGGAGGAGGATGATGAGAAAAATGGATTTTAACTTACAAAAGATCAGCCTGTCTGCGATGTGGATTCCACGAACGAGATGCTGAATCTCATTGTGTCTAACCGCCGATGATCGCCTCCGATGTTGAATCACGGTCGGAATCCTGAGATGGAAATACGAATTAGCTATTCATTAGAGTGGATGCAAGATCGCCAGCTCTGGATCTAGATAGAGGAGTCCAAAGAAAACGAGACGTCGAAATGTTAAAGATGATTCTGAGTGAAAATACTCGAGGATACCGTTTGATTAATGGGGAGTGGTATTAGAGTTGCGGAATTGTTTCGGAGGTTATTGTGGGTTTCTCTGAAGGACTGTTTATGCATCATACATCCCTTGGAGGGATTACTGGGTTGGAGAATTAATTCATATGACGCATTCTGAAATACATCGTTTATTCCGAATTGATTTTGAATTGACATTCGTTCATCTAACTTGAAACATTCAATCCATAATCAATTCCGTGATCTCCATCATCAGCTTCACAGAGAGCCTTGCCTCCATTGCAACGGACGTAACCATGTATAATTGGAGAGTACATGCTATTTGCCTCTACAAGTATCTGCTCGAGTCTATCTACCGTTTATGGAAGATTTGAACTGTTGATACGTTACCCCTGGCCTCGGAACACCATTGGAAGTTTCATCTTGAGCTGCCTGATTTGTTGAGGTTACGCAGTGCAATGGGCATTTTTAGAGAGACGTTGGGGATGACAACTATCCGAGAGTTAATGTGTTAAAGAATCCTTGCCAGTCAGAGACTGCTTGCCGAGTTGCCTTCAATTCTTGCACCATCCGGTGGAAACTTTGTATTCTGAATGCCGAGGTTCGATTTCTTCATGCGCCCACGGTGAGATTTACAAATGTGATCGCACGACCTAGAAATACACTGCGTTTGAAGTATTTGTGATAGCCGGTAGTATGATAGGAACCGATGATGCAACCTTTCGTACTGCCATCGAGGTATTTAGACTGGTTTGGACGATGTTTCTTTGGGTTTGGATGACAATACGTCCGAGGGATCGTAAATGTTCTTGAAGAGGGTTAGACGGATGAGCAAATCTGTCTTTGAAGGTCTCGTGTAGCAAAAGATTCAACGTGACGTACGCTGCTGTAGAAACTCCTTCGCTCTCGACTTGTTGCGGCAGGACGCTCGAAGCATGATAGAGCTAGCAGAGTGAATACGTTTCTCTATCATTCCATTAGACACTTTGGTGATGATCTGCTGCTGTAGGTTCGTGTACAATGCCCGCACCACAAAGAATAATTTTCATTTCTTTCTCATATTTCTTCTCCTCTGTTGGTTCCAACTTTAAGGTTTGGGCTTGGCTTTCCGCAAGTTCAGAATGGAGCCAGTGTTCCACAGCTTTTTTGAGCCTGGCAGCCATTTTATCAAATGAGAGGTAGATCCAGTAATAATAAGTGAATTCATCGATGAATATCAAAAAGCTTTTGAATCTGTCGATGGATGGGAAGGAGAGCATGCCGGAGCTCTTAATGTATTTTCGCTGTAGCTTGGGGGTAAGAGCAAATCGAAGGGCGAGGAGGGAGGGAAGGAAAACGATGAAACGATAGATCCCCATGGCAAGATGACGATCTGATCATGCTTACGTAACGTCTCGCTTAGCTATTTCGACCAGGTTGTATTTCGACCATCGATTTCCCTTCCACCTCTCTGGCATCTGCTGCCATCAACGACAATCGAAACACATTACCCACACTTCCAATCCAAGGCGGGTTATCAACCGTTTATTTGCAAAGCATCATCAATTATCAAACAGTCTCAAATTCCTCTTCCAAAGCTCTTCACCGCAACCGCGGTTCACCCAATCCAACCAACGTGTTCTTTCTCTTCTCCGGTGGATTCAATCCAGATGGAGGCTTCTGATGCATTCAATGAGGAGTACGCATTGCCAGAACTCCGACCGATTAAGGACAAAGGAATTCTCGATAATGTCCATCTCCTGAAACTCCACATCGGCGAATGGAAGAATAACCTCATCAAAGCCAAAACAGTTCTCCGGAAAGTTACTCAATCCAACAGCCTTCCTCAAGTTGTAAAGACTCAGCACATCGAGAAGTGTAACAACTACATCAAAAACTGCGAATTCAATGTCGCTTTGTACGAACGCGTCCTTCCACGAGCTCAATTTAGTACGTCAGGAGCTCCACGCATGTTGACACAGCCACGTACCTCACCACCGATCATCCAAAGCACCTTGACACCGCAGGAGATCATGGGCGATCAGGTATCCAAATCAAAAAAGCAACAACGGGTGGACAAAAGGAAACATGTGAAGGAAATTCTCCAAAGTCCAAGGAAAAGGATGTACAAGTCTCGCGTCGACTTCGAAAACGAATTCTGCATAATTCCCTCCTCCGTACCTGAAGAAGATCAACAACCAGCAGTTCCAGAAGATCCTCTTGACTGGCATGACCACTCTTCACACGAGGGATCACCTGAAGTCGGTGCACCTCAATCGTCCCGTAAGTCGACTTTTACAGAGTCACAATCCGACGATGCTGCCAACCATACAACTGTCATGCCTCAACAATTCAGTGGACCCCAAAAGAACCAACCGGAAGTGGACTTGGAGGTCCTTCTATCAACGCTCGTTCGAATCGAAGGACAAATCAATTCAGTCACCAGTCGACTTGATAACATCGAAAACTCGATCTATTTTTTAGCTGGTCAGATGAAGTAGAGAGACAATATGTACTGGCCCTCGGCCGGTAGGTGAGCTGGAAATTATGCCTTCATCATTTATTATGCTGTATTTCTCGGCCCTTGGGGAACCTACCAAGAGAAACTCAGTAGATCGCAGAGATAAGAAAATTTATTATTGTAATTGACAACCTCCTTCCGTCTCTCTCTGTATTCTCAGTACAATCGGCGACAGAGGAAGTGGGCCAAAGCGCCGAAATTTCCAGCAGATCAACTGCGCACCATAAACATTGGAACGCGTTCCCAGATCACCACCATGGATGAAAACACGCCTCCCTCTGGTTATCGGCACCTCAGTGATGTCGAAGTCATGAAATGTCTTACTCTTGCCAAATGCGGTGCGTCCCAACGAGCAATTGCTGCTGAAGTGAAATGTAGTAAGTCAACAGTGGGACGCATACTTCAAGACTACGACTATGAAACATTTACAACACGTAAACCACACCCTGGACGCGCCCGCAAAACATCAATTGAGGACGACAGACATCTCATTATTACGGCAAAACGTAATTACGATCTTCCTTTACGCGATATCACTAATCTTTCTGGCCTTGATATCTCCGTCAAAACAACTGCTCGTCGACTGAAAGAAGTCAACTTAGTCAGTCGATATGCACATCGCAAACCATTTCTTAAGCCTCGACATAAGAGAGAAAGACTAGAATGGGCAAATCGATATAAGGATTGGAGTGTAGATGATTGGAAAAAGGTTATCTTCTTTGATGAATGTCTTCTGAAAGTTGGTGCAGATCCTCAACGCCGACGAGTGATTCGTGAAGCTGGTTCTGCTTTACAAGACAGATACCTTCTTCCAACTTTCAAGTTTGGACGAGTGGCTATTATGATATGGGCATGTTTTTCTGGTGAAAGACTTGGTCCTTTGATAGCGCTAGAACAAGGAGGGATCGGAGCTGAAGAATATATAGAGGTTCAATGGTTGATGATCTAATGGAACCTCCAGAAGAGCCTGGAACAATTCGTGTAGCTGATGAGAATACACTTCTTTTCATGCATGACAATGCAACATGTCATACAGCGAAAGAAGTCACAGATCTTCTTCATGATTATGCAATTCCAGTAATGCAATGGCCAGCCCGATCGCCAGATCTTAATCCCATTGAGAATCTTTGGCGTGAGCTTAAAGTTCGCTTTTATCAAAAGTGGCAAAGCTTACGGGCTAGTCCATCTGCATCTCAGACATCGTTTGAGAAGTATAGTGAGATGATTCAAAAGTGTTGGCAAGAAATAAATTGGAGATATGTTCAGTCGCTCATAGAATCAATGCCGAGAAGATGTGCCGCAGTCATTGCAGCACGTGGTGGGCATATTAAGTACTAGGCAAACAGGGCGAGAAGATTAGTCTGAAGGAATCATAGGACACAATAGAAAGATCATACTGATAAAATTCATCTACCCAATGCAAACTTTGGTGATGCCGACTATTGCAACCAAACTCGTGATCGGCACAGTGGCCCACTTCCTCTGTCGCCGATTGTACCAATCCGGTTGTTGGATCGCTCATGATCTCGCTTTGAATCCCCAAAACGCTGGAGTTGTTGGGTTGTTCTGCAAGAGCGTTCGTGTTCGTTGTCATATTCTACCTTCAAGTGCCGGTTTGGTGATCTCCTGTGTGCCTGCACAGTTAAACTTGGCACTTTGACTCTTGAAGGAAGAATAGGACGACATGACACTCTCGCAGAACAACCCAGCACCTCCGATGCTTTGGGGATGAATAACAAACCAACCATCCACAGTCAACACAAACGGAGAAGGGGGGAATTCAATAGTGCATCAAATTTGGTCTATGATTCGATTGTAGTAGGGTCGATTGGACAAGTGGTTGATTTTTGTTCGGCGACTGAAGCTGTCATCTCAGCTTCGATGTGAAATTTTGGGTAATTAACATTAAGTTGGAAATCCAACTTTACTCAGCTAGGGAACCATCGATTGAATAGATCAACCTGAGGTTGGACCATTCAGCAAAGGATATCATACTTATTCTAAATTGAGAAGATGGGACGGACCCTTTGGGGAAAGATTTCATGTGAGACCGCTGGCCAAAGTCATCACCATTCAAGTTTGTAAACGAATTCCTCGACGAATTTGAATGTGATCACAATGAAAGTGAAACGGAAGTTAGAAGGGATCATTTTAAGCGTAAATACAGAAGCTCGGAAGCATGGAGCAACATGTTCAGATAGAAATAACTCACAATTCGGGATCCATCGATCCATGGTCGCAACACAATGGAATACAACACAACATGACGCAAGAAAGACGTGTCGCATAACCAGCAAGGCAAATTACTGTATATTACCAGGCAAGAAACTCGACAAGGGAATCCGTAGTCGTCAGACAACCGCTCTGCTAGCATATTAGATGTATGCAGAGAAAGCTCTTCGTGAGTAAATATGCAGGATTTTCACCTCCAACGACGAAATCGAACTTTCGACAGGACACCTTGACTAAAATTTTGGAAGATGGTGGTCTCAGCACGAAAGACAGAACTCCGAATAAGCGTCTTGAGCGCGCTTTCGGATTGACGATAACAAAGTCTGGCAGGAGTGGGAGACCGTCGTAGAAAGTCGACCGGCCGATCGCGAAGAGGAGTATCTTCTGGGCAACCATCATCCTTCTTGTTGCTTCCGCAATTGTATCTGCTGAGTCCATGCCGACAAGTGAACTACCCGATGGCACGCACCCCGTTTGAATGAGAAAAGCAAGTTCGTCCACGCCGTGCGCTCCTTTTCATGGCTTGGATCTCAGATGATGCACGCACATCGTTATGGGTCGGACACGGTGAATTATATGCGAGTGTCAGCGAGTTAATTGTGTACGTGAGGTGTGGCTACTGCTCTAGCGTCGTATGAGTAATTCACTCAGCTGAATAACCAATCACCTTTATCTCAACAGGGAAGTCTAAGGGATATAATATAAAATTGTGAAGAAGGGCTATCTGAGTGACTGAGTCTATCCGCGACCTATTTTCTGACTATCTTGAGGCGCTTTAATTGGGGAATGCTCAGAACATCGCTTATATCTGAACTAGCTAAGTTTCTCTTCGCCGATTTTGCTTTTGGTAAGTTCCCTTCTTCACCCAATGGTACCTCGTTTGCCTTTGCAGTAAGTCAAATAATATTGACTACCATACCCAATTCAACGCATTTGTGGGGTGACTTGAATTCAAATAACCGACTTTAGATTCGCCGCTAAAGAGGTATTGAAGTAACGCGGTGAAGATATCAAACCACTCACTCCTTTGGTTGACATCTGCGAAATTGTACAAAGGAGTTCGATTCAGAGTTACAGGAGCATCCGCAATGCCGGTCTCGTAAACGACTTTCAAATAACTTGCAGGAAGGATGCAATGATAAAGTTGAAAACTGGTATGTCTATTAAATACCACGAATGCCTAACATCAGTGTAAGGAGGAAAATGGAAAGTACTTCCTGATCGCATGAATGGAATTCAGGATGATTGATGCCAGCAAGCATTTCAGCGAATATTTGACCGGAAAATACAGGCGCTGTCTCTGGACTTTCATCAAATTCTGCAGGAGAGTCTTTACAACGTGTATAGAATCTTTTCGACTGTTATATGTAAGTGTCTTGAACAAAGTTTTAGCTACCTCGAGAGCAAGTTCATAGAACGATCGTTCCCAAATGACTTCGTCCTCTAGCTCGTTGCCTTGCTCATCCTTCATTGCAATCAAGATTTGCAATCCGCCATCAGTTTTTGCCGTGATTCTGTCCGGACCAAGTTTCAAATAAGCTTCGAGATAACTAAATTGAACCTGGGTAATAGGGATAGGAAATACTCATTTCGCCAAAATAATCTTGCCGGTCGTTTCCGTCCCTTGACCCATTTAAGATATAAATCTTGGTCCTCGCCATCCCATAACACTGAAATCATTTCGGATAGAAATATATTTGCAAAGGAATCAAACTGCTTTTCGCTGGAGGCGAATCGTATTGGGCCTTGACCTGATCCTTGAGTGGGTTCAGCGATGCTAGAGTTAGACGGGATACGACGGTTCTCTTTATGTCCTTCAGGATTTTCCAGTTCTGAAGAGATTTGCCGCCAGGAAGGTAATTCGATTCCGCCGATGAGTTCTGCTTCGGGAGGGTGATCCTCTTCAGTTTCGTCGTCGTCAGTTTCTTCGATAAGTTGCTCTTCAGAGCGATTTTCATCTTCTATATTGTCTTTGTATTCGCCGTCGTCTTCGGACAATTGTATCTTTCCAAATGCGAATGCAGTGTCAACTGCCCTCTCTGGCCGATTCGCCTTGGACAATTGTGGTTCTCCTACCATCAGACAAAGGGCACAAGAGAACAAACGAGATGATGCGGTTAGATTGGCCAATTTGTTGGTCGATTTACGGACAGCTTGTGGCGAAGGAGATTCAGTATCTTGTCGGTTCGAATTTCTTTTGTCTTGTCTCTTGACCGATAGATTGTTGATACGAGCCAAAGTTTCCTTGACATTCACGTTGCCCCATTGACTGAAAACAGTCCCCCACCATGGCGCTAAAGAAAGCAATTCTCGTCTACTTTTGGTTTGTTGAATAGAGGTAACTGATAACAATTGTCTCTTTGCTATTCGTCAGCCTAAGCAGTTGGAGGTCACATATACCCTCTTCGTAACTCTGTAACGCAGAGAAATCCCAGAATTTCGCTGGAATAAAGTCATGTGGATCGACTTCTTGTCCCTCATATTCCACGTTGAGTTGCTCCAATTCATCCTTTGCCCAAGTACACGATGATCCGACAATAATTCTGGCATCTTGAAGGAGTCGTTGTGGTGTCCGTGGGACTCTTTTCTTTGATTGTTTCTCTTGAACTTGGGACATCGCAATAGCTATGAAATGTCAGAGCATGTACGCGTTGTTGATCTACCTTCCGAAGAGAAAGTCACTAATCTTTTCTCGACTTGTTTCCTTTGAGAACCTTGATATTCGACAGTTTGAGAAATGTCACGAAGACATCCACGAAGTATTACCATTGTCTACACATTAGACTATTTCAAGGCCACCTGTCCACGTAAACAAACGCGTAAACAGTTCTGCAGAAATTTGAGTTCGACATTTCAATTCGGCCTGATTCTCGATTACCAGGGCAACAGACTTGGCGATCCCCCCCGCCACCTAATAATAACTCATCTCCAATCATTCCCGACCAATTAGATACACTTCATCAGATCATGAAATCGTAAAATACTTTGCAAAGGCTAATTATTGGCAAAATTGATACATTTCTCGATTAAATGGTCTATTACAAGCTGTTTAGTATATTGATATTTGGTACAATCTCCTCTGGCAGCAATCACAGTTTTAACATCATGTTGCATTGTGCATTAATTAATTCCCTTCCTTGATAGCGCTATAATTCGACAAGAATCTCTCGACAACATTGGAGAACAGCTTTGCGAGTTATGGACATAATCCTTATGAAATATCGAGCCTAGAAGTGTTTAAGTTCTTTGTGGTCCAAAGACGTTCGATTGGATTTAATCGAATTTAATTCAGGAGATTGTGCCGTAACAGGAATCTGTTCCTTTCGCAAAAATTCAGTAACTTTTGCAGGAACATGACAGGATGCATTATCACGCATGAAGAGAGATGGGTTTCGAGGGGCGACTGTAATCATATCAGAGCCAAGCTCAGAAGCAAACAACTCTTCAACAAAGGAAACAACGCCGTCGTTGAGAATTTCGAGGCAACGATCCGAATTGACCACAACGACCAATTTTATTGTCACTAAAACATGCCCAGGCCATCAATGTAACTATTCCACCCCTTAATTTCCTACTGAAATACCTAAATAAGTGTGCCTTTCCCGTATCGTCGACGTCGTGATTTCCGCCCCAAAACAATTGAAGATTCATCGGACAAAATAACGTGTTTCCAATCTTCTTGTCCAATTCTGATATTCCTTGCCCATTTAAGTCGGTTGCGTTTCTGCTTTGCAGTAAGAAAAGGTTTTTTTCGATGGAGAATACCAGAAAGTAAATCGATTAATTTCAATCGACGAGGGGGTGTAGATGGTGAGACATCAACTTCTGCCAAATGGCCAATATCCAAGTCGTCATGTTGCTTAGCTCCTTGAGTAAGGATCCCATCTTCACGTTCAATAGTCTTTCGCTTGAGTTTTAGATCGGGAAACAAAAG
>Ga0335073_10000386_pt1 | contig 57141 bp, 41 predicted proteins | sample Lox_Sample_22_FD_207093 | JGI IMG/M metagenome (GOLD analysis project Ga0335073, IMG submission 207093) | Soil microbial communities from Loxahatchee National Wildlife Refuge, Florida, United States - Lox_Sample_2.2 | ecosystem: Environmental > Terrestrial > Soil > Wetlands | place: USA... | reverse complement strand
GTTCGAATTACCAGATTCGCCGCGCGTATGTAGATCTGGGACGTATCCTTGCGAATTCTGGCAGGGAACAGGAGAGCGAAATCTATTTTGCCAAAGCGCGCAATCTCCAGAATAAGACCATGCAGGAAACCCAGCAAAAGGTGACCTCCATGGCGCTTTCAGAGGGCGCAACTTCGATGGCAGGGATGGTGCCACTCGACAAGCAGCAGGAGGATCAGGCAGCGCCCATCGCTCAGGCAAAAACGGATCCATTTGCGCCGGTTGATCCCGCCGTGATGGCCAATGCAAATCTTTCGGAGTCCCAGCGTGCGACAGCGAAGACGCAGGAAGATGACTTACGCCTGATTCTTGGTCAGAGCTACAGCGATCTTGCAACCTCCGAAGCGATGCAAAGTGAATATGCCATGGCTCTCACGCACTATCAGGCCGCGGAGCGTTGGAATCCCGCGATCGATAATCTCGCCAGAAATTTGGGGGAATGCGCGTTTCGTGCCGGAAACTACCCTGAAGCAGTCCGTGGTTTGTCCACGGCTCTAAAAGAACAACCGGGTCAGATTCCAGTTCGGGCAACTCTGGGGATGGCATACTTCGCCACTGACAAGTATGCTGACGCCGCCAGGGCTTTCGCACCGCTCGGTGTCGCCGGGATGCAGGATTCGACCGTCGGTTATGCGTGGGCGGCATCCCTTGCGAGACTAGGCCAGACGAAAGAAGCGTCCGATGTTTTGACGCAGTACGAGAGCGGCAATCTCTCAACCGACCAATTGCTCCTCGTCGGTCAACTCTGGACGCAAATTGCCGATTACGGCCGTGCGGTTGTGGCCCTGCGTCGCGCATTGAAGATCAATCCTTCGTTACCGCAGGCTCATTATTATGAAGGGCTGGCGTACATTCGATGGGAACACTGGACCGATGCCCGCACTGAACTAGAGGCGGAACTAGCTATCAGGCCGGGTGACCCCGACGCTACGTATCACCTGGGTTTCGTAGCTCTCCAGGAGTCGAAAGTCGACGAGGCGAAGAAGCTGTTCGAGCAAGTGCTTGCCTCGCACCCAGACTATGCAAATGCTCAATACGAGCTTGGCAAGATCCTGCTCGATCAAGGGCAGTTGCAGGAAGCCGTACCTCACCTAGAGGCGGCCGCAAGGCTGAGTCCCGATAAAGAATATGTGCATTACCAGTTGCAGGCTGCGTATCGCAAAGAATCCCGTACCGCAGATGCGGATCGCGAACTGGCGGTCTATCAGGAGCTGAAGACGAAATCGAGGCCGCACATCCCGCAATCGACTACGCAGAATCCATAATGTTCATTTCGAACTTTCTCGGCTTGAGAAAAATAACTAGAGGACTTACTGCTGCACTCCTGTGCGTGGGGTTGGCTTCAGGGCAGGAGGGCCACCCTCCGCCAGTGCCGCCACCGCCGGGAGCCAAGTCCACACGGTGCTCTGGCCGGCCGATCCCGCAACTCGAGGACATAACCACGAAGGCTGGAATCGGCTTTTCGCATACTGCCGATCCTTCCAAGAAATACATCGTTGAGTCGATGAGCGGGGGCGTGATTCTCTTCGACTATGACCGCGACGGATGGCTGGACATCTACTTCACTAATGCTCCTACGGTGGAGATGGCCGTCAAGGGTGAGACCAGCGTCGGCGTTCTGTATCACAACAACCACGACGGGACATTTACCGATGTGACGGCGAAATCCGGTCTCAACAAGCCCTGCTTCGCGATGGGTGGGGCGGTTGGGGACTACGATAACGACGGGTGGCCCGACCTCTATGTCACTTGTCTCGGGGGCAACCTCCTCTACCACAACAATGGTGACGGAAGCTTCACGGACGTGACCGCCAAAGCGGGTGTCGGAGACGGAAGGTGGTCGACCGGCGCATCCTTCGGAGACTACGACGGTGACGGTTACGTTGACCTCATGGTTGCTAACTACGTTGACTTTCACCTCAATGACCTCCCCAGTTTCGGCAGCGCTCCCAACTGCAAGTATCGCGGCATCTCGGTTCAGTGCGGGCCGCGCGGTCTTCGCGGCGCGGGTGACTCGCTCTTCCATAACAATGGCGACGGGACATTTACGGATGTCTCGAAGGCGGCAGGGGTCAGTGATCCGGACGGGTACTACGGCATGGGGGTCATCTGGGCGGACTTTAACAATACCGGGCGGCTGGATATCTACATAGCCAACGACTCCACGCCGAAGTACCTGTACAAGAACTTAGGTAACGGCAAGTTCAAGGACATCGGGCTGCAGTCGGGTACTGCGGTGAGCGAAGACGGCTCCGAGCAGGCGTCAATGGGGATTGCCGTGGGAGACTACAACCATACCGGGCGTCCGTCGCTGTACGTCACCAACTTCTCCGATGAGAACGATCTCCTCTATCGCAATGATGGCGATTGGAATTTTACCGAGGTTTCCTACCCCGCCGGGGTGGCTCTTCCGTCGCTTCCTTGGGTGAAATGGGGCACCGCCTTCGTGGACCTGGACAACGATGGCTGGCAGGACCTGATCACGGTCAGCGGCCACGTTTATCCGCAGGTGGATTCGCTGCCGTCGGGGCCGGGCTATCGCGAGCCGAAGCTGCTGAGCATGAACCAGAAGGACGGCACCTTTTGCGATGCCAGCGATCAGGCCGGTCCGGCACTGATCGAGAAGCGGGCTTCCCGCGGGCTGGCGGTCGGCGACCTCTTCAACGACGGCAACATGGACGTCGTGATCGGTGACATCGACGGGGCGCCGATGGTTCTCAGGAACCACGGGATACCGGGGAGGCACTGGGTCAGCTTCGAGTTGGCCGGCGGCCCGAAGAGCAATCGCCTGGCGCTCAATGCCCGGCTCAAGATCGTCGCCGGCGGCGTGACCCAGACCGATGAGATCCACAGCGGCGGGAGCTATCTCTCACAGAACGACCTACGCGTCCACTTCGGGCTGGGGGCCGCGACCAAGATTGACAGCCTCGAGATTCGTTGGCCTTCGGGCAAGGTCGAGACCCTAACGAACCTGGCGGCGGACAAGTTCTATTCCGTGCTGGAAGGTCAGGGGATCGTTCCGGCAGAGAAGATTCGTCCGGCAAAGGCGCGACCCTGAAAAGGGGGACCCCCCTCCCCCCCATTTAGCCCTCTCGCTGTACTCATTGATTTTAATAGACTTTCATTCAACGTCATCTTGTAAATCATTGACTCCACAGACCTTCTTGCATGTCATAGAAAATAAGTGGGTTAATCCGTGCTCATTGAAGAAAAGAGGCTTGGGGGCGTGTCATTGATTCCAAACGCCCTGTTGAAGATGATCCTTTTGGTTCTTCTATTTCTAGTGTACCGAAATGATCGCAATTTCTTGCCAAAGTAATTCTCTCAAACGAGTCTTTTAAATGAATGAGTTAAGGAGAATTTTGAGTGGAAGAGACTTGACACACGGGCACAATCAGGGGCGCCAACCCGAAGAGAATTCACTGCTGCGTCATGCCAGTTTGCGATCGAATGCCTGCTAAAAGGCCGTCTGATGTCTGTTTGTAGAAAGTGAGAAGGACTTGAGTTATCGCATCTCGCGCCGTTCGTTTATGGGTTCAGGAGCAAGCTGTGTTGCTGCTGGATGGCTCGGCCGACGCGCCAACGCGCTGGCACGAGAGCCGCAGGAGATCAGACTCCAGGCAGAAATGCGCACTATTGAGATTGGCGGCAAGCCTGCGCGCGTGATGGGATTGCAGCAGCCGAACGGGGAACAAGGGATTTCCCTGTCGGCGAACGATCCTTTCGATGTCGTACTTCAGAACAATCTCCCCGTTGCCACGGCGATTCACTGGCACGGCCTGCACCCGCCCAACGATCAGGATGGCGTCCGGGCTTGACGCAGCCCGTGGTCAGTGCGGGCGCAAGCACACGTTATAACTTTCCGGTCCAACCTGCCGGCACGCACTGGATGCACTCTCACGAAGGACTGCAAGAGGCGTTTCTGCTTGCTGCACCACTTATCGTCCACAACCCATCCGATGAACCCAAGGATGAGCAGCAGCTCAACCTCTTTGTGGGCGACTTCAGCTTCACTCCGCCGACGGAACTGTATGCCCGATTGCGCAAGCCCCCGGCCGTCGCGATGAAGGCGATCGGGAAAATGGCAATGGACAAGGCGGATGTCAATGACGTGGACTATGACGCGTATCTGGCCAACGACCGGACCCTCGCCGATCCGGACGTAGTTCGGGTCGAGAGGAACGCGCGAATTCGTCTTCGGATTATCAATGGCGGTTCCGGCACAAATTACTTCATCGATCTTGGCGCGCTGAAGGGCGAACTTATTGCGACGGACGGCATGCCCGTTCAGCCGGTGAGTGGATCGGTCTTTCCACTCGCAATTGCGCAGCGCATTGATGTGAGGGTTCGGATCCCGCAGGATAGAGCATTTCCGATTCTAGCGTTGCGCGAAGGGGCCCCGGAGCAGACGGGAATAATTCTGGCGAGCAAAGGCGCAACTATCCGAAAGCTTCCGGGCAAGAATTCGGTGCCCGCAGGATTGCTTGATTTGAAGATGGAAGGCCAGTTTGTCGCGGCGCAGCCGCTCCCGCCAAGGCCGATTGATCGAAGCTTCGATTTGCGATTGACGGGGAACATGGCGCGATACGAATGGTCGATCAATGGCATTGTCTTCGACACAAAGAAGCCTGCCTGCCAACCTGCCCAGGTCCACGTCAAGCAGGGTCAGCGGGTTGCGCTCAAATTCATCAACGACACCGGCATGTCTCATCCGATGCACCTGCACGGGCACTCTTTCCAGGTGATCGACATTAATGGAAAACCGCTGAACGGAGCGCTGCGCGACACGGTCCTGGTTACTCCCAGGACCAGCGTGACCGTCGCATTCGATGCGATCAATCCTGGCATCTGGTATGTTCACTGCCACGTGTTGTGGCACCTGGCCGCAGGCATGGCAACGCTGGTGCAGTACGAAACATAAGCAACTTCGAATAGCTACTCAGCGCGCAGGGCGGTCATGGGGTTGGCGCGGGTGGCCTTGATGGCCGGAATGTAGCAGGCGAGAACAGCTATGGCGATCACCATGAGTCCTACCGAGCCAAAGGTGAGCGGGTCGGCGGGGCTAACGTTGTAGATCAGGCTTTTAAGGACGCGTGCGAGCGTGAGGGCAAGGATGAGTCCGAGTGCGGTTCCAGCGAGGACGAGCTTCGCAGCCTGAGCGAGCACAAGACGGATGACGTCGAGGCGCTGAGCGCCAAGAGCTACGCGCAGTCCGAATTCGGAGGTTCGCTGAGTGACCGAGTAAGAGATGACTCCGTAGGTGCCAATGGCGGCGAGGATAATCGCGAGTCCGGCGAATAACCCTACCAGAACAAATGCGAAGCGCGGGGTGGCGACGGAGCCGTAGACGATCTCGTCCATCCACTGTACGTCGGCAACGGCAAGAGCTGGATCAAGACGGTGAACCTGGGTTCGGATAGCATCGGCGAGGGCCAGCGGATCGGAGCCAGCGCGGACGACGAGGGACTCACCGAGGAATGCCATTGGCTGCTGGAGGATAGGCCACCAGAAGGCAGGCTCAGTCCCGGCGCTGCTGGGTTTGTCCTTTATGTCGCCGACGACGCCAACGACCCGGTACCAGTCTTCCTCTTTGGGGTGGTCGTCCCAAGTAACGCGCTTACCGACGGCGTCTCCGGTGTTCCAGTATTTTTCGGCCATCGCGCGATTGATGATGATGACGGGTGGCGCGCCGGCCTTGTCGGCAGCGGTGAAGAAGCGTCCGTGGAGCAGAGGAATTCCGAGGGCGCGGAAGTAATCGGGACTGGCGACGTGATAGCGTGCGTGGAATTCGTCGCTAGGTCCGGGCTGCTTTCCTTCAATATTGAGGCTGGTGTTTTCGTCATAGCCCGTCCACGGCAGATCACTGCCTGCCGCGGCTGATTGGACGCCGGGTAGGGCGCCGATGTTGGTTGTGAGGGTCTCATAGAACTGCGAGACCTGCTCTTTTGACTTGTATTCCGGATAGGGCAGCGAGACGGTTGCGGTAAGGACGTGGTCTTCACGGAATCCGGGATTGAGATGCACGAGGTTCAGCAAACTGCGGAGCATCAAGCCGGCGCCGATGAGGAGCACGCAGGCCAGTGTGACTTCGGAGACGACGAGTGCGTTGCGGAGACGGCTGATACGCCCACTGCCGGTGGTCGATCTGCTTCCTTCATGCAAGCCCGCTCTTGGATCGGTTCGTGACGCCTGGATCGCAGGAATCAGTCCGAAGAGGATCCCGGTTGCGGCGCTGACGATGAAGGTGAAGGCGAAGACGGGCGCGCTCACGTGAATCTCGTGTACGCGCGGGAAGTCGGCGGGAAGCAGAGTAATAAGAGCCTTTACGCCGCCGACGGCCAGGACGAGGCCGAGTGCGCCCCCAATGAAGGCGATGAGGAGGCTCTCCGTGAGTAACTGACGGATGAGCCGTGAGCGAGAGGCGCCCAGTGCAAGGCGGACGGCAATTTCCCGCTGCCGGGTCGCGGCGCGTGCGAGTAGAAGATTGGCGGCGTTGGCGCATGCGATGAGAAGCACCATGCCGACAGCTCCAAGAAGGACGAGAAGCATACGCTGGCTCGAGCCGACGACCTCGCGGTAGAGAGGAACGACGAGGACGTGCCAACGCGCGTCATTAGCGTATTCGTGGCCGAGCTCGGCCATGATGGCGTTCAGCTCAGACTGGGCCTGCTCAGATGTGACGCCATCCTTAAGCCGGGCGATTCCTTCGGTGTAGTGCGATCCGCGGCGGGCAGGATTGCCATCGAAGGTGAATGGCGACCACAGGTCGACGTCGTCACCATAGGCGAGGGAATGGTATTCATTGCCGGGGTGCTCAGTGCCTGGAGGCATCACGCCGATGACGGTGAAGGGCTGCGCGTTCAAAGTGATTTTCTTTCCGACAATAGCGCGGTCGGCACCGAAGCGTGAGCGCCAAAGACGGTCGCTGAGGATGACCTGCTGTCCGTTGCCGGGAAGCTCGGCGTTGCGATCGAATTCGCGGCCGAGTTCCGGATGCAGGCCGAGGACGCGAAAGAAGCCGGAAGTGATGTTGAATCCATAGAGGCGGACGGGTTCTGCTGATCCGCCGGAGAGCTGCATATCTCCGCGGGTGTAGATGGCCATGGAGTCGAAGGACTTACTGCGGGCGCGGTAGTCGCGGAAGTCGAAGTGATTAAGGGGAAATCGCGGATAAATGGAATTGGTGAGGAAGAGGCGGACGATCTTTTCGGGCTGCGGATAAGGAAGCGATTTGAGTAGAACACTGGAGATGACGCTGAAGATAGCGCTGTTGGCTCCGATACTTAAGGCGAGGGTGAGGACGATGACGATCGTGAATCCGGGATTGCTGCCTAGCTGGCGGAGTGCATAGCGGAAGTCCTGCAGCGAGGTTTCGAGGAAACCAGTGCCGCGGGCATTGCGGCAGTCCTCCTTGATCTGCTCGTGGCCGCCAAAGGCGAGGCGCGCGCGGCGCAGAGCTTCTTCACGGGTCGCACCCTGGCGGAGGTATTTGTCGACCTCGCTGTCGAAGTGGTAGCGCAGCTCCTCGTTCAGCTCGGATTCGACGGTGGAGCGGCGGAAGAGGGCGCGCAGACGATACAGCAGGTCGGTCAGCATAGGAGGACCTCAGGCGCTTTCAAGAATCTGTGCGACGGCGGCGGTGAGCTTTTGCCAGCTGTCGGTTTCGACTTCGAGCTGTTTGCGTCCGGCGCGGGTGAGTTCGTAATACTTCGCCCGACGATTGTTGTCGGATGTGCCCCACCGGGCCTTGATCCACCCGCGCCGCTCAAGACGGTGGAGAGCAGGATACAGAGAGCCCTGCTGGATGCGCAGGACATCACTCGATACCTGCTGCACTCGTTCGGAGATTGCCCAGCCGTGCTGGGGGCCGACGGAAAGCGTTCGGAGAATGAGGAGGTCGAGTGTGCCCTGCGGGAGATCGATAGGTGGCAATACAGTTCCCCTTTGACTTCTACAGGGAAGTGATACACCCATCTCCTGTAGAAGTGCAAGGGAAGATTATGTGCACTCTTCAGGGTTGGTTGCGGCGTAGGGTGGGCCCGAGCAGAGACTACACGTTTGTCACTAAATCCCAGACTCTTGTCACGGCGATGAGAAGGTTCGCGACTTTGGAAGGGAAGACGAGCGAAAACGGGGTGAGACTTGGTCAACGGAGAGCACGCCGACGGCTCGGGATTTTTCCGCAGACTTGTCGAAAAGACTCTTATAACGCTGCTCTCGTGACGGTTCTTTCTGGAGGCAGCTATGCGTTTGTTCCCTTGCCTGACGGCCGTGGCCGGAATTCTTCTTTGCTCAGTGGTTGCACTGGGGCAAACATCTTTTACATCTGTGCGTGGAACGGTTACAGATCCTTCCGGCGCAATCTTGCCTGGAGCAAAGATAGAGATCGCGAATGTCGCGAACGGGCAGACCGCGACGCAGTTGGCGAACGAACAGGGTGAGTATCGCTTTCCGCAACTGGCACCGGGCACATATGTGATTACGGTCTCAAGCAGCGGTTTCGGCACGGAGAATAAGCGAGCGGAGCTGCTGGTGGATCAGCCGGCGACGGTGAATTTCAGTCTGACGATTCAGTCCTCGACGGAAACGGTGGATGTGAGCGCACAGGCGCAGACGTTGAACGATGCCGATGCGACGATCGGCAATGCATTGAACAATGCGACGATTGCGGCGCTGCCCAGCGAAGGGCGGAACGTTCCCGATCTGCTGAGTGTTCAACCGGGTGTGCTGTACCTGGGGCGGGGCGCGGATAAGCAGAGCGACAGCCGGACAGGGTCGGTGGCCGGCGCGCGGTCCGATCAGACGAACGTGACACTGGACGGGCTTGATGACAACGACCAGACGCAGGGCTATGCGTTCACGGGCGTGCTGAGATCGACTCTCGATTCGGTCGAAGAGTTTCGGGTGACGACGACCAACGCGAACGCCGATGAGGGACGTTCGTCGGGCGGCCAGGTGAGCATGGTGACCAAGTCGGGGACAAACCAGTTCCACGGGTCGGTGTACGAGTACAACCGCAATACATTCACGGTGGCGAACGACTGGTTTAACAAGCAGGCGCAGGAGTCGCAGGGCCTGCCGAATATTCCGGGCAAGCTGATACGGAATACGTTTGGTGGATCGCTGGGTGGTCCTGTGAAGAAGAACAAACTGTTCTTCTTTGGAAACTACGAAGGCCAGAGGACGGCGGAGAACAGACAGGTGACGCGGACTGTGCCGACGGCGTCGTTCCAGCAGGGACTGATCACGTATCTGAACAATGGCAACGTCGTAACCCTCGGCCAGGATCAAATTGCGGCGATGGATCCGAACTGCGGCGCGAATGGCACATGCCCGTGGGGAGCGGGTGTGGATCCGAACATGGTGGCTGTTCTCAATCAATATCCCGCGGCGAACGGGTCGGCGCTGGGTGACGGTTTGAACCTGGGATCGTACACGTTCTCGTCGCCGTATCCGGGGTCGCTGAATACTTCGATCGCGAAGCTGGATTTCACTCCGAACGACAAGCAGCATCTGTTTATCCGCGGCAATCTGCAGAAGGATACGCAACTGAACGTGGTGCAATTTCCGGGGCAGGCTCCGAGCTATTCGTATGAAGACAACAGCAAGGGACTGGCAGCCGGGGACACGTGGACGATTTCGCCGGCGCTGGTGAACGACTTCCGCTACGGGTATGTCCGGCAGGGATATTCAAATCGAGGCATTGGGCAGGGGAACTACACGGCACTGCGCTTCCTGGACCAGCCGACGCCGGAGTCGCGTACTTCAGTGATCAACGTACCGGTACATAACTTCATTGATAACTTCACGATGACGAAAGGCAAGCATACCGTTTCTGCGGGTGCGAACTGGCGGATCGTTCATAACAACCGCAGCTCTGATGTCCTGTCTTACAGCGCGGGTAATACGAACGAATACTGGCTGGTGAATGGAGGCGCAATCGCGGGGCAGAGCGTCCCGGGAAGTCCGCAAAGTCTTGATCCGGGGGGATTTGGATTTCCGGACGTGGATGGCGGTTTTGCCAACTCCTACAATATCGCGATCGGGCTGCTGACGGGGCTGGTTCCGCAAACAACGGGGAACTATAACTACCAGGTTTCGAAGGATGGGCAGACGGGAACGCTGCTGCCGCAGGGAGCTTTTCTCGACCGGCACTTCAAGGCGAATGAGTTTGAATACTACGTGCAGGACGCATGGCACGTCCTTCCCAAACTGACGGTTACGGTTGGCTTGCGGCATACGCTGCTACAGACTCCGTATGAAGTAAATGGCCAGCAGCTGGCGCCGACGGTGAATGTGCATGATTGGTTCGAGACGCGCGCGGCGAAGGCGGCGCAGGGCGTGACGGATCAGCCGGACCTTTACTTTGCTCCGTCGGGGCAGGCGCGCGGGCTGAAGCCGTACTGGCCAGCGCAGCACTTGAATTTTGCGCCGCGGTTCGCTTTCGCATACGCGGCAAACTCGAAGACCTCGATCCGCGGCGGTTTTGGATTGTATTTCGATCACTTCGGCGAAGGCGTTGTGAACTCGTTCGATCAGCTAGGGTCGTTCGGGCTGACGACTTCGGTGTCGAATCCGGCGAACACTTATAACGTAGATAACTCGCCGCGGTTCACAGGTGTTCATGATCTGCCGCCAAATGCCTGTGCGCAGCCGCAGACGATTACTTATCCATACCTGGCGCCGAACACGGCAGATTGCGGTTTTGCGATTACGTGGGGAATCGACGATAGGCTAAAGACGCCTTATTCGGAGGTCCTGGACTTCTCGGTGCAGCGGCAGTTACCGGGAGGATTTTTACTGGAGGCGGACTATGTGGGCAGATTCGGGCGGCACCTGCTTCAGCAACTCGATCTGGCGGAGCCTCTGGACCTGGCCGATCCGAAGTCAGGGACGGATTACTTCGCCGCCGGTACGATGCTTTCGAAACTGGTGGACATCAATGGCGGGAATCCTGATGCGCATGTTCCGGAGATTCCTTACTTTGAGGATCTGTTTCCTGATGCGGCGGGCGGAGGCCTGAGCGCGACGCAGAATATCTATACGCAGGTGTGGGCCGCGAACCGGGGGAACGAGACCGGCGCGCTCTACGACATGGATGTGGGGTGCTTCCCGGGTTGCGGAGGGCAACCGGGGCGCTATTACCAGGACCAATTCTCGTCGCTGTTTGCGTGGTCGTCGATCGGTTCGAGCAGCTACAACGCCGGACAGCTGATCCTGCGGCACGCCATGAGTCACGGGCTACAGCTGGACTTCAGCTACACGCTGTCGAATTCAATCGATCTCGGGTCGGACACGGAGCGAACGAACGAGCTCTATAACCAGGTTGGCGTCTTCCAGCAGGGCTCGAGCTTCAGCACGATCATCAACAGCTTCAGACCGCAGCTCAATCGTGGAGTATCCGATTTCGATACGCGACACCTGATCAGTGCGGACTGGGTGTATCAGCTTCCGTTTGGGCAAGGGCAGCGTTTCGCGGGCGGGGCCGGGCACGGCTTGAATGCACTGATCGGAGGCTGGCAGCTTTCCGGGTTGAGCCGGTGGAGCAGTGGACTTCCGTTTGGGGTGGTCGAGCCGGCGTGGACGACCAACTGGCAGGTGGAAAGCGGAGTGGTAGCGACCGGGCCAGTGAAGCTCCACAAGCATTTGATCGATGGGGCACCGAATGTCTTTGCCGATCCGACGGCGCTCAATAATGGGTTAGCTACCGGTTCGCCCATACGATATCCCTATCCCGGTGAAGCAGGGCAGAGGAATAACTTCCGCGGCGACGGGTTCTACGACATGGACTCGGGATTGACGAAGACGTGGAACATCACCGAACGACAGGGATTGAAGTTTGCCTGGGAGGTATTCAACGTCACGAACTCTGTGCGCTTCGATACGACGGTTGCGTCGAGCACGGGAAGCTCGCTGAACAATGTGGCGACGAGCAACACGCTGGGTGCGTATTCTTCGACGCTGACGGTGCCCAGAGTGCAGCAGTTCTCGCTGCGGTATACATTCTGAGCCAACGTCGCTGAAGTGTGGCTGGCGAGCAAATAGATTGCAGAGATAAGGCATCCGGCATTTATGCTTCAGGGCAAGATGCCGGAGAAGAGAGAAGCTGCACGAGGATCGGAACACGGCGGCTACCGCTGGTTCCGGGTTGGCGATCTGAACGCATTTTTTGCGTTGATGTTCGACAACATGGCGAACATGGTGATTCTTGCCGGCATTCTGATCGGCGCATTTCACTTTCCTAAAGAACTGGTGCTATATCGCATGGTGCCGGGAACCGCCATGGGTGTGCTACTCGGTGACCTTACCTATGCCTGGATGGCGGTACGGCTGGCCCGAAGGACGGGCCGCGACCATGTGACGGCAATGCCGCTGGGGCTGAATGCGCCGAGCGTATTCGGCATGTCGTTTGCGGTGATCGGACCGGCGTACCTGGCGACACACGATGCCACGCTGGCCTGGGAGATCGGCATGGCGGTCACAGTTCTCGTCGGCGTGTTCAAGATTGGACTCTCGTTCTGCGGCAACGCGGTGCGGACGATTGTGCCGCGGGCCGCGCTGCTAGGCTCGATTGGCGGGGCGGGAATTGCGCTGATTGGCGTGCTGCCGCTGCTGAAGATTTTTGCGGACCCAATTCCGGGACTGCTGGCGCTCAGTCTGCTGCTGGTGACGCTCGTGGGCAGAATGCAGTTGCCGGGGAGGGTTCCGGGCGCGCTGGCGTCGGCGCTGGTGGGCATCGCCGCGTATTACGTGCTGCGCATGGCGCATCTCGGCAGCCCGCTACTGGCAGTGAGCTCTTCGAATTTGACTGCTCTGCATCTTTCGCTGCCGTGGCCGTCCCTTGCGTTTCTGAGAGGCCTGGAAAAGGCGTGGAGGTATCTGCCGATTGCACTGCCGTTTGCCCTGTCGACGGTGGTGGGTGGTATCGACAACACGGAGAGCGCGGCGGTGGCGGGCGACGAATACGACACGCGGGCGATTCTGCTGACGGAGGGGTGCTGCACGCTCGCGGCGGGATTGTGCGGCGGCGTGGTGGAGAGCACGCCATATATCGGGCATCCGGCATTCAAGTCAATGGGGGCGGGCGCGGGATATGCGATTCTCACCGGGCTGTCTATCGGGATCGGCGGAATTGTCGGCGTGTTGCCGTTCTTTGTGGACTGGGTACCGGCGTCAGCGATTGCTCCGATGCTGGTGTATATCGGGCTGGAGGTGATTGCACAGGCGTTTCTGGCGAGTCCGCGAAAGCACGGCCTGGCAGTCGCGATTTCGTTGCTGCCGTCGCTTGCCTTTGTGATTACGCTCGAGACCGGGTCGGTCCTGAGCGCTCTGCACGCGACCGCCGATCAGATTGCGGGAGAGGTGGGGGTAACGCTGCACGCCCTGAGTCTGCTGGGCAACGGTTTCATCATCACGGCGATTTTGTGGGGTGCTGCGACGGCGGAGTTGATCGACCGGCGGTTTCGAGCGAGCGCGCTTTATCTGCTAACCGGCGCAGTCTTCTGCCTGTTCGGGATCATTCACTCACCGCTGGCCGGCGGAACGCTTCTGGTGCCGTGGCGAACGACGTCGGTTCTGCCGTGGCATATGGCGGCGGCTTACGTGATGGCGGCGCTCACGATGACACTGGCAAGATTTCTCCCGAGGGACACTGCAGAAATTCACGATGTGACGGCAGACGTCTAGACCTCGTCGAAAGAGCGGATTGCGCGGTGATTGTGGTCACTATCGACGGGCGCATTACCGGGGCGCAGCGAAAGAAGCGTAGCCAGGCCCGCATCGTGGGCGGCGTCGAGTTCGCGGACCGAGTCGGAGATGAAGAGGATCGTAGCAGGATCGGCGTTCATCGCCGCGGCGATTTTCTGATAGCTGGCGAATTCGATTTTGGGGCCGGTTAGGGTGTCGAAGTTGGCGTCGATCAGAGGCGTCAGGTCGCCCGCACCGGTGAAGCGAAACAAGTATTTCTGCGCCTCAACGCTGCCTGAGGAGTATATGGCGACACGCGCCGCGGCGTGCCAGCGGCTGAGGGCGGCGGGGACATCGGGGAAGACTTCGCTGTGAAGATGGCCCTGTTCGTAGCCCTCGGCCCATATCTTTCCCTGAATAGATTTGAGAGCGGTGGATTTCCGGTCCTTGTCCATGAGCCAGACCAGGTATGCCACGCTGGACTGCAGCGCCTCTGCGGGGTCTTGTGACAGCGTTTGCGAAAGATAAATGACTGGTGCGCCGCTGGCGCGGTCGATGGCGTTTTCCTGGGCGAGCAGGCGAAGGTCGGCGTCGAGGGCCGGATCTCCTGCATGGGCAAAGACGTAATCCTTTATGTGCTTTCGCGCGTAGGGGAAGAGCACATCGTAGACGAAGCTGACCGGTGAGGTGGTGCCTTCAATGTCGAGAAGGTAGAGATCAGGCATGATCGATTGCGGCGAGCCTCAAAGGCTGATTTGCACGCGGGGGCCTAAGTATGCGGGTCCTAAGCAGAGGGGCTCGAATTTGGAGTCGATGCCACTGTGGGTGTAGTGGGGTGTCCAGCCTGACTTGTCCTGGAACCAGCGGATGGCACGAATCCGGCGGTCTGAGCAGAGATCGAACCAATGGCGGGTGCCGCGGGGAACGCGAATCATGTCTCCGGCTTCGACTTCGATGGCGGTGACGTCGCCTCCCAGCGGATGAATGTGGAAGATGCCACGGCCGGCGATGATGAAGCGGACCTCGTCCTCGTCGTGGGTGTGCTCGGTGCTGAATTTGGCGAGCATCGCGTCGAGACCCGGGGTTTCAGGGTTGACGTCGATGACGTCGGCGGTGGTGTAGCCGCCCTGCGCCTTCATAGCGTCGATCTCGGCGGCGTAGGCGGTGAGGACGGCATCGGCATCGGCGTCAACTCCTACCCGATCGAGCGACCAGCACTCATAGTCGATGCCGATCGCAGCCAGAGCCGATGTGACTTCCCGCTCCTGGTCGAGAACGATTCCTTTTGACGGTATGCTTACGGTCGCCATGCTTACTATTTTAGCTAGTGGCGGAGAAAGTCGCGAACTGGCGTCGCGCTTCCGTTTCGAAGAGAAACTCAAAGATTTCGATGTGCCGGCGAGCTTCGGCGGTGTCCCGGCCCCACGTGTAGAGGCCGTGTCTGTGCAGGAGAATACCGTGGCACTCCGGATGGCGTTTGAGGACGAGGCGAAGCTCAGCAGAAAGGGCAGTGTAGTCCTGCGAATTTTCGAGGATGGGAACCCACTCCCGGTGCTCGTGGGTCGCGATGCCGGCGAGCCCCTTGAGCATTTCGTAGCCTTGGAGCGCCAGTCCTTTGTCGGCCGCCCAGCGGTCGGAGAGCAGAGTGCCTGCAACGGAATGCGTGTGCAGGACAGCGCCTGCGCCGAGTTCCTGAACGATGACGAGGTGAAGGCCGGTTTCGGCGGACGGCCGGCCGTCGCCGCGGAGAACGGTTGCATCGCCGTCGATTTCGAGGATGTCCGATGGAGCGAGCGAGCCCTTATCGAGTCCGCTCGATGTGATGGCCAGGCGGAGGGGCGAGTCCGAAAGACGGATGCTGAAGTTGCCGCTGGTGCCGTAGACCCATCCGCGACGATAGAACTCGCGGCCGATCTCGCAGAGAGTTGCGGCAGCCTGATCGAATCCGATTTCGGGGGGCGTGATGAGATTGGATGCGGCGATCGCAGCCGTCTTTGATTGAGCGACCTTGGATTGAGTGGCCCGTGATTGAGAGATCGGTGACACGGTCGTAGTCTACTCGCTACGATTTTAGCGGTTTCGCTGAGAGCACCAACATCGATTGCTTGCAACCTGTTACAAAGGTCCGGCAATATCACGGGGATTCGGAGAGATGGTCAATGGAATTGGGTCACTCTAAATGGACACGCCGGCAATTTGTCGGCCGGGGCGCCTTGCTCGCTGCTGCTTCACAGATCACCCCACAGCAGAGGCTGTTTGCCGGTGCACTTCCAGTCAGCGCCGCTGAGCTGGCCAGCGATCCCAGGCGGCCGCAGTATCATCTGCTGCCGGCTAAGAACTGGATGAACGATCCCAATGGGCCCATTTTCTGGAAGGGACAGTACCACATGTTTTTCCAGTACAACCCGAACGGCGCGTACTGGGGAGATATGCACTGGGCGCACGCGGTGAGTCCGGACATGGTGCACTGGAAACATTTGCCGGTGGCGTTAAGCCCGACGCCGGGCGGCCCGGATGCCGCCGGATGCTTTACCGGGAGCGCGGTGGTACAGGATGGCGTGGCAACGCTCATCTATACGGGGGTGGCCAACGCACCAAAGGATCAGGCGACCTTGGATGACGGCAAGAGCACCTTCCGTGAAACGCAGTGCATCGCTACGTGCGACGGGCCGATGCTCGGTGACTGGAAGAAGGGAGCTGCACCGGTGATCGCCTCGCCGCCACCGGGGATGATGGTCGCGGGGTTTCGCGATCCGGCTCCGTGGCGTTACTGGGGATCATGGTATTTGTGCGTAGGCTCCGGCGTGCGTGGCAAAGGCGGGATGATTCTGCTCTACAGGTCAAAGGACCTGCGGAAATGGGAGTATCTGCACCCACTGGTCGAGGGGACGATTCCGGCGGATTCGGACAGATCGAAGAGCGCGACGGATCCGGTTGGTTCTGGAGAAATGTGGGAGTGTCCGGATTTCTTTGCCATTCGCGACAAGTTCGTGCTGATTTATTCGACGCAGGGCAAGGTCTTCTGGCAAAGCGGGGTACTTGATCAGGGATCGCTGATGTTCAAGGCGGAACAGACGGGGCTGCTTGATCACGGGTCGTACTATGCGCCCAAGACGCAGCTCGATGCTGACGGCAATCGCATTCTGTGGGGATGGCTTCCGGAGACGCGACCGCTGGCCGAGTATCGCGCCTCGGGCTGGGCAGGGATGATGAGTCTGCCGCGGATGCTCGATCTGGACTCGAGCGGAACGCTCACGTCGCGAGTGGCACCGGGCGTTGAGAAGCTGCGCAGCAACCAGCAGAGTTTCAGCAAGGGCGGGACGGAGGCAGAAAACCGGCGGCAGATCGATGCGATGCGGATTCAGGAGTGCTGTGGAGAGGTGCAGTGCAACGTCGCGCTCTCAGATGCGCCATTCAGATTCTCTCTGCTTTCGGAAGACGGCAGTGCGCAGGGCAAAGTTCTGATCGTGGTCGAATGGCGGCCGCAGGGACGGACGTTGCTTTTGGACGGAAAGGCAGTTTCCGCCAACATGGACGCGCAAAACAATCTGGAATTGCATGCGTACATTGATGGTTCGGTGATTGAGCTGTTTCTCAATGACCGAGTTGCATGCACCAGACGCTTCTACTATCCGGGAGATAAGGCTCCGGAGATCCGCATCGGTATCAGCGGAAATAGAGAGGGACTGAGACGGCTGATGGTGTGGCAAATCACGCCAATTTCGCCAGACCGGTTGACCAGTTGAACGGGATATGAGCCGATCTAGGCTTGCTCTTCGCCGTGGCTGATCTGGGCGCCGCCGCCTTTCTGAACTTCCTTGAAGAGCCATCGCCTTGCTTGCATCCAGTCTCGCTTGACCGATCGCGGCGAAATATTGAGAGTACTGGCGACCTCTTCGATGGATAGTCCGGCAAAGTAGCGAAGCTCGACTACCTGAGCCTGCCTGGGGTTGATGGTTTGCAGGGTGTCGAGGGCCTCATCAACCGCCAGGACCTCCTTTGACCGCTCCGGAGAAATTGCCAATACATCATCGAGTTCAACTCGCTGGAGATCGCCGCCACGCATTTCAGCATCGTGATGGCGGGCGTGATCTACCAAAACGCGGCGCATTACGGTAGCTGCTACCGCAATGAAGTGCTGGCGGTTTTGCCAGTCGATGTCGTCGTGGGCGAGGCGGAGATAGGCTTCATTGATGAGAGCTGTCGGCTGAAGTGTGTGATCGGCGCGCTCGCGCCGCATGTACGAGCGGGCGAGTCGGTGAAGTTCGGTGTAGACGAGCGGAAGCAGTTTCTCGGCGGCAGCTCCGTCGCCGCTCTTCATGGCGCGTAGCAGGAGCGTTACCTCTCCATCGGCTGAACCCATATCGTCGCCTTTCTATCAGGCAGGTGCCTGCCGAGCGACCCTCTTTCCTAACTGTTCACAGGCTAGGCCCGCGGCGGCTCGGGTTGCAACGGCGATTATGAAAGGCGTCAGAACGGTTGGTGGCCCCTGCCGACCTTTCTGATCCTTCTGCTGATTTTTGTAACGAGCGATTGCCCCTTTTGACTGAACGATCCGCTTACCAGGATGTAGGCGGTTGAAAGATACGCCTCGGAAAGGATGACATCGTCATGAAGCAGATCACAGCACTCGCACTCTTCAGCATCGCGGGCTTTGTTTCGATCGGTCAGGCTATGGCGCAGGATCATGCTGTCCAGGCGACCATTCCCTTTGAATTCAGGGCCGGTGACAAGGTACTCCCCGCGGGAACTTACACCATCGCAACCGGTACAGCGAACACGATTGTGATTACCACGCACGACCAACCAGCCGTGGTCACAACTGTTTTGCGCGATGCCAGAGAGTCGCGCAGGCAGGAACTAGTCTTTGACAACTACGGCGACCGGTACTTCCTGAGGGAAATCCGCTGCCAGTCCGCCGGAATGAGTTTGGAACTACCCCCCACGAAGCTGGAGAAAGCAACGCGTCAGCAGCAGGCCTTTATTCGGGAAGCCAGCCAGGTCTTCATCGCCACGAGGTAACAGCGACGCGAAGACAGTCAAGAAGCCCGAGGCATCGCCTTCGGGCTTCTTCATGGGGTAGAGCATCGGCTCGCCAGGGACAAAGGAGAGAAAATATCGTGACGGCACACTGTAACGGTTGGTATAAGCTCAGTGACAATCTAGATAGCCGCTGGAGGGAGTTCTTCAGGTCCATCTCTCCGGGGAAAAGCCATCCGGAACCCCATCCGGCAGAGGCAATTCGGCCTGTTTCGATTCTTCCTGCAAGTAGTAGCGCCGGGATGGACCCGGATGCACCTGCGAATCTGGAATCAACAAGCCAGACGCAGTTGCGGCATCAGTCTTCCCCGCTCGATAGCTTTGGCGAAGGGACGACCATGGCTTCTCGAGACGAACTCGCTGAGCAGGTGTTTCTGGCGGTGCAGGCGCTTAAGCCAACCGAACGCAGCAGTGTGCTCGATGAGATGTGTGCCGGCGATGTCGAGTTAAGACGCCTGGTCGACGAGAGGCTGGCCGAAGACGCTGAGATGGGCAGCTTCCTGGAACATCCACCGTTGGATTTCATGCAGCGGACAGTGACGGAACCAGCTTTGGGCAACGGGAAGACACCAGATGGGGCCTGGACGCAACAGGCGCGGCTCGCAATCGGCCAGATTCTCAACGATCGATTCGTGATCGTTCGCTTCATCGCCAAGGGCGGGATGGGGGAGGTCTATGAGGCGGAGGACATGCTCCTGCACGGACCTCATATCGCATTAAAGACGATCCTGCCGGAGAGCGCGGCTGATCCCGGTTTGCAGCACCGTTTCGAGCAGGAAGTGCTGTCAGCCCGTGAGGTGACACATCCGAACCTTTGTCCGATATACGGAATTGAACGCTGTGTGGCCCCGGCGCCCGGATTCCTGTTCCTGACGATGAAGCTGCTGCCGGGCGAGACGCTCGCGGAGCGACTACGCCGATCGGGTTCGGTGCAAAAGGAAGAGGGGCTGGCCATTGTCAGGCAAATGGCCGATGGTCTGGCGGCGATTCAGACGGCAGGTATTGTCCATCGGGATATCAAGCCAAACAACGTGATGCTCGAAGGAACAGGAAGCGACGTGCGGGTGTGGATCACGGATTTCGGCCTGGCGCGCGCTCTGGAAGCCGAATCGACTGTCTCGGGTACGCGGATCCTGGTTGCGGGGACGCCGGGGTACATCGCGCCTGAGCTGTACCATGGGCATCCGCCGTCGCAGTCGAGCGATCTTTTCGCCTTCGGTGTAGTGCTGCACCAGATGTTTACGGGTGAGAAGCCAGTTGTCAGGGAAGATGGATCCTGTGTGATTTCGAGCGCGCGGTTGAGCGCGTCAGGAGCACCGTCAGTTTGCGTTGAGCTTCTGACCGGATGCCTCGACCGGGACCTGAAGCGCAGATGCGAGGCGTTTGAGAAAGCACTGGATGCACTCGGTCTCAAGCGCCGGGAAAAGAAGACATTCACGCGGCGTCAATTCGCGGGGATGGCTGCAGCGGCTGTTTGCTCCTTCGGCGTTGCCGGATGGGTCGAACGGGAGCGATTGTACGATGCGTGGCATCCGCTGCCGGCCAAGCGCTTTGTGGCGTTGCTGAACTGGCCAAAACCTTCGAACGGCCAGGTGGCGCCAATGGTGACCGGCGTCTTGAGCGCTATCAAGGGCGAACTGACGCGGCTGGAAGCCTTCGACCGGCGTCTCTTTGTGATTTCTCCCGAGGATGCGCACCTGGAGGTGCCGGCCAATGCTCCGCTGAAGGAAGTTTGTGATCCGCTGGGAGCGAACCTGGCGCTGGTTGCTCATGGGGTGCCGAGGTCGAAGTACTTCGAGTTATTTCTACGCCTGCTGGATCCGATCACGAACCGCACCATCAGGGAAAAACGCCTGACATGTGCGTCGAATGATATTACGTCGTTGCCGGGTAAGGCGGTGCAGGCGGCAGCGTCTTTGCTGAACCTTGGCCAATATCTGAAGAGTAATGAACGAACGGAACCGGGAACGCAGTCGATCGCGGCTTTTAGCGCATTTCAGGATGCGGAAGCGCTGATGAAGCGGCCTAACGAGGCGGGACTGGATGACGCCATCGAAAAATACAAAGAGGCGGTAGACCTTGATCCACGTTATGCGATGGCCTATGCAGCCCTAGCAAGGGCCTACTGCCGGGCATATGGTATACACCTGAATCCGGGTTTCCTTGATCTTGCTCGAGCTAATTGCATGCGATCTTTGGTCCTCGCCCCCACCTTAGTTGAGGGACATCTCGCCCTCGCGCTGATATGGGAGCAGACGGGAAATGTACCGAATGCGGTTGTCGAAGCGGCAAAGGCCTTGCAGTATGACCCGACGAATCCGCAGGTCGCCCTTCGGCAGGCTGATATTTATGCGCGGTTGGAACGCTGGTCTGACGCAGAGCAGGCATATAAGCGTGCTTTAAGCCTGAGGCCAAATGACTGGGTCACGTATAACGAACTGGGAAGTTTGTATCACCGTGAGGGCAGATTTAGAGACGCGGTGCAGGCTTTCCGCGTTGCCAGTGCCGCCGCGCCAGCAAGTGCGATGCCACTAAGTAATCTTGGAGTGGAATACCTACATACAGGCGAGTTTGCTGCCGCCACCGAGACTCTGAAGAGGAGTCTTACCCTGACTCCCGACTATGACCTTACATTGGCGTTCTTATCACTTGCGTTGCGGTGCCAAGGTAAATATGAAGAAGCTCTCACATATGCCCAAAAAGCCGTCAGGTTAAACCCAAATGACGATACGAATTGGCAAATGCTTGGCGACTGCTACTCGGCAATGCGAAACCGGCAGAGTGAGGCACGAAGAGCATATGCGCAAGCAGCAAAGGAAGTGGAACGGCAGCTTCAAGTCAACGAGACGGACGGCCCGAGTTGGATGCTGCTGGCCTTGTATCACGTGAAATCCGGGATTCCAACGGATGCTCTTACGCTAGTTCGAAAGGCTGACTCATTAGGCGCGGCGGACATGGAGTCACAACTCTCGAAGGTGAGAATTTTGGAGCTGACAGGTAATCGCAACCAAGCACTGTCTACTCTCAAAATGTGCTTTGAGAGGGGGGCCGATGACAGGCAGTTGGCGCTGTTTCCCGATATGCAGGCCTTTCGTAAAGATCAGCGCTACCGGCAACTGGTCGCCTCCAGGTCGTCCAGTGCTGATCCAAACCACAAGACATAGAGGAGAAGGAGATGGATAGTTCGTGAAGAGTGAAGGTGCCAGGAATGATCGGAACCGAGCGAGTGCAGAGTGCGCAATTTTCTAAGATGGATAGCCTAATCAACCACGACTCCCCCAGATAGAGAGAAGCAAATGGCCGCTAAAACGAATTCAAGTACGCCAGACAAGTCCCCAAAAGTAGCCAACAAAGTTGTTAATGTTCCGAATCCAGACAGCTCTCCGCATCACGTTCTGGCAAAGATCGGGAACAAGATCACATGGAAATCGAGTGCATCCGGATATCCGAAATTTCAGCTGAATTTCGGAATGTGGAATCCTTTCAACACGAAACAATACGCCACGTTCACTGGAGGGAACGGTAAACCGTTAGAGCTTACTGCCCAATACGCTGGTGGTTTCACCTACCGGATTACCCACATCAAACGCGGTGGCAAAAGACTCACGGGAACGTACGGAATTACTGTCGAAGGTCAAACCGGACCAAGAGGCACAAAGTGCCCGCCGAACTGCGGTTGATGCGGCGGCCCACGCGCATGGACTCCCCCGATCTTGTGGGTTATCCGCCTGCTATCACCCCCAGGATTATGAAGGGCTTGCGGGCGGAATCCAGTTGGATTACCTCTCGCCGAGACCGAATGAAAATCTGCCCAATTTCCTTCTGTCGCTCTTGCGCAAGCTACAGCGGTCGAGGATAATGTGGGACGCGGTGGACGCGAAAGGAGAAAGCGCTATGAAGAGAATCAGCAAGATTGCTCTTGTTGCTTTGATGGGTCTCGCGACCGTTTGTGGTGTCTCGGCGGATACCTCTCGTCAGACAGGTTCAAGCTCCACTCACATCAAGTGGGGGTCCAAAAGACTGACAGGAACTTATGGCATAACGATCCAAGCGCCAGGTATAGGTCCAAAAGGTTGCCCGCCTCATTGCGGTTGATGCAGTGACCGGACGCGCCCGGCTCTTGTCTTGAGCACTAACCGCCTGCGATCGCCCCAAGAATGATGAAGGGCTCGGCTCCGGAAGCAACAGCGGCGGGAAGCGGGGTATCGGGTGGGTCGTGGGAGAGGTCCTGCTCGCAGGCGAAGAAGCGCAAGAAGGGCCGGCGCTGATGCGTCACTTGGTCACGGATGGTGCCGCGCAGCATGGGGTAGCGGGTTTCGAGGGCGTCGAGGATAGAGCATTGCGTGACTGCTCCCTCGACGGCGAGTTCTACATCGCCACCGATCTGCGCGAGTGTGCGCAAATGCGGCGGCAGAATGATGCGGATCATGCCAGGGTCTGGACCTCGACGGAGAGCACGGCGGGAAGATCGCGAACGATCGGTGACCAGGTGTCTCCCGAGTCGGACGAAGCATACACTTGGCCACCGGTAGTACCGAAGTAGATGCCGCAGGAGTCGAGCAGGTCGACGGCCATGGCGTCGCGCAACACATTCACGTAGCAGTCGCCCTGCGGGAGGCCTTTGGTCAGCGGCTCCCATTCATTGCCGCCGGTGCGGCTGCGATAGACGCGAAGCTTGCCCTCGGGCGGGTAATGCTCGGTGTCGCTCTTGATGGGTACAACGTAGATGGTTTCAGGCTCGTGCGCGTGAACGTCGATGGCGAATCCAAAGTCGGTGGGCAGAGTGCCGCTGATTTTCTCCCAGGAATCGCCCGCGTTGTCGCTGCGCATCACGTCCCAGTGTTTTTGCATGAAGAGCACTCCCGGGCGTGAAGGATGCATGGCGATGTGATGAACGCAGTGCCCGACTTCGGCGGTTGGGTTGGGAATGTATTTGGAGTAGAGGCCGCGGTTGATGGGGTTCCAGGTCTGTCCTGCGTCGTCGCTGCGGAAGGCGCCCGCGGCGGAGATAGCGATGAAGATGCGGTCCGGGTTGCTGGGGTCGAGGATGATGGTGTGCAGGCACATGCCACCCGCGCCCGGCTGCCAGTGGGGTCCTGTGCCGTGGCCGCGCAGGCCGGGCAATTCGGACCAGGCTTGTCCGCCGTCGGTTGAGCGGAACAGCGCGGCGTCTTCGGCCCCGGCGTAAACGGTGTCCGGGTCGGTGAGTGAGGGCTCGATATGCCAAACGCGCTTGAATTCCCAAGGGTGCGGAGTGCCGTCGTACCACTGATGGGTTCCGGCAACGCCTTCATAGGCAAACTTGTTGCCGACCGGCTCCCAGGTCTTGCCGCCGTCGCTGGAGCGCTGGATGATCTGACCGAACCAGCCGCTTGACTGCGAAGCGTAAAGGCGATCCGGATCAGCGGGCGATCCCTTGACATGGTAGATTTCCCAGCCGCCGAAGAAGGGACCATTCACGTCCCACTGCTCGCGCTTCCCATCTGAGGTGAGGACGAACGCACCTTTGTGCGTACCCACCAGTACACGAACCCTGCTCATCGATTCTCCTTGTCGCGCGCCTTAATGCGCTGTTTTCTGTCGATTTTCTTAACTACGGCAGATTACGAAAAAAGTGGTTGAGGACGCTACGGGAAAGCTGCACGGAACAAAGAGAGCATTCCACCTGATGTGCTGATCTGCCGAAACCTCGCGGTCATTGGGGCGCCCTGCCCAGCGCACTAGATAATATGTCAGATCTTACGTTTACGTTACCGACTACACCACAGCTCTGCGGAGAGAACGGCTGTTCGTGCGCAAGGTGGGAAGGATGCAGCAGCCGATCTGTAAACATCAGGACAAATCATCTTCAAGGGAATACCAAGAAATCGGCCTATCAATCGATATTCGGACCGTGCCTCAGGACAAATCGCCAGGAAAGCGCAGAGAAATCCGAAGGCAAGAGTTCAAAGATTTTATGCATGGTTTCTTGACAACTCTTAATTGTTAAGATTACCGTCAATCCCGGTAACGTACACATACATCTGTCTTCAGCGTCGTGAACGTACACGTAAGCAGAATGTTGAAACTACTGAATCGGTCCGGACGCACTTCGTGATGTGTTCGAAGGCACTTCAATCGAGACGCCAGGACTGGGAGAGACAAGACCATGTTGAGACTATCTCTGAGGCCCTCCATCTTAAAAGCGATCCATTCAACGCTCTTTCCCTTGGCGCTTGTGACGTTATTTTTCCTGTTTGCCGGATCTGGGCATGCACAGACCGATCAGGGAGCGATCACTGGCACCGTCCAGGACAGTTCCGGCGCTGTGATCCCCGACGCACAAGTGACGGTTACAAATGTCGACACAGGTCTGGCTCTCGAGGCCAAGTCGAATCGCAGCGGCGTCTTTGTATTCTCACCTCTCAAAATCGGGAACTATACGGTCTCTGCGTCCTCTAAAGGGTTTGAGACAGTCACTCGTGAGAATCTGCATTTGGATATTCAGCAGCGTCTGAATGTGAATTTGGTACTTCCACTCGGATCCGTTTCGCAGACGGTCAAGATCACCTCGACGGCGCCGTTATTGCAGACGGAGGATGCGGCTGTTGGGCAGGTGATCAGCACTAAGGCGATCAATGACACACCTCTGAATGGCAGGAACTGGGTTTATATCGCCCAACTGACGGCTGGCGTAACTCCTCCCTTCGGAAATACTCGGGGCAGCGGGTCGGGAGACTTTGTGGCTAACGGCCAGCGCGCAGAGCAGAACAACTTCATCCTCGATGGTGTGGACAACAATACCAATCTGGTCGACTTCCTGAACGGGTCGAGTTACGTCATGCGGCCTCCACCGGATGCTCTCTCCGAGTTCAGCCTTCAGACCAGCAACTTCAGCGCGGAGTTCGGACATTCGGCAGGTGCAGTCCTCCAGGCCAGCATCAAGTCTGGAACGAACCAGATTCATGGCGATGTGTGGGAATACTTCCGCAACACCAACCTGGACGCGATCAACTGGAACGCGGGACCCGATGCACAAACACCGCCGTATCACCAGAACCAGTTCGGCGCAACGCTGGGTTTTCCGATCTGGAGGAACAAGCTCTTCTACTTCGGTGACATCGAGGCCAACCGCATTTCGATCAGCAATCCCTCGCCGATCAACGTGCCATCAGCGCTTGAGAAGCAGGGGAACTTCTCCGAGTTACTGAACGGCGACCTGACCGGGGTGGGTGCGCCGACTCGCCTCTATGAGCCAAACTCAGCCGATCTCGCTCAGCCGCTGGTCTGCAACGGACAGCAAAATGTGCTGTGTGCCAACCAGATCAATGCAGCCGCTTCGACAATCCTCAACCTTTATCCTGCGCCCAATGCCAACGGTGGCAAGCTCTACAACAACTACATCGTGAATCTGGGCAACACGGATAACACCATCCAGTGGGACCAACGCCTGGACTGGAACATCAGCGCCAAAGATCAGAGCTACGCACGCTACAGCTACCTGCACGAGATCAAGACGAACGGTCTGCCGTTGGGGCCGATTCTCGACGGCAGCGGCTATGGTGGCCAGTACGACACCAACCTGGCGATGAACTTTATGGGTAGTGAAACACATATCTTCAGTCCTAGTCTGACCAACGAATTTCGCTTTGGCTACAACTGGGGCGTCTTCAACTTTCAACAGCCGAATGCTTACAATGGCACACTTGCTGAGTCGCTAGGGCTGGGGCCGCTGCCACCCGGGCTACTGCCGGGCCAGCTTGGGTTACCGCTGGGCTACGTCAACGGGACGATTCAGCAGTGGGGCTCGTCGGGCATCAGCCGGGAATCCCAGAACGTCTACCAGATTCTCGACAACGTGACGAAGATCTGGGGCAACCACTCGCTGAAGTTCGGTGTCTCGTTCCAGGCGATCCGTTTCTACTATATTTACGCTGCATCAGATCGTGGCGAGTATCACTGGAACGGCCAGTTCACGGGTGTACCCGGTGTGAGCAATACCGGGTCAGCCGTGGCCGATATGTTGGTAGACCAGGAAAACTATGCGACAATCACGCACTCACCCAACGTGAACGATGCGCAGTGGTATGACGCAGCCTACGCGCAGGATGACTGGAAGCTCACACCAAAACTGACCCTGAACCTGGGCGTGCGCTACGACTACTTCCAGCCTTACAAGGAAAACGGCGGACAACAGGCTAACTTCGTCGTTACCGGCCCGCTCGGCATCGGTACTGGTTCCGGAGTCTTCGAGCTACCAAAGAGCCAGAGGAACGTCGACCTGGGCGCGCCCTTCCTGGATGTGCTGGCTAAGGACAATGTTTCCGTACAGTACGTCGATAACGACCGCCTGGTCACAGTGCAGAAGACAAACTTCGCACCCCGCATCGGCTTCGCCTACTCGGCCCGTCCTAATACGGTCGTACGCGGCGGCTTCGGCATCTTTTACGGCGGCCTGCAATCAGAAGGGAACGGAAACCTGGGGGCGAACTTCCCCTACTACAACCAGGCAAGCTTCTATCCGTCGACCTGCGTCACCGATAACTGTCCATCACTGGCCGCGCAGGGCATCACGCTGCAGGCAGGATTAGTACCAGCCATTGGCCCAGGCTTGCAGACCTTCGTCTCCAATCCCGGTTTCCACTCGATAGATCCGAAGGTGCGCCCCCCTTACACAATGGACTTCAGCTTTGGGGTACAGCAACAAATCTCTCCCAACCTTGTCGCCTCCGTCACCTATGTAGGCAACCTAGCTCGCCACCTTGAGCTCTACGGAGCGCCAAACACCGCGCCTGGGCTGTGGAGGCCGGGCACCACTACCCAGCCGTTCAATCCCTTCCCGGATTTAGGAGGAATCGGTCAGATACACTACGCGGGCGTTAGCACATATAACTCACTACAGGCAAAGCTGGAGAAGCGCTACTCACATGGGCTGTCTTTCCTCGCAACTTACACCTGGTCCCACGCACTCGATGACGCGAGTGACGCCGGCGGCCTCTTCAGTGCCATTGGCAATCGGCAACCGGCGCTGATCCCGTATATCGACGAGCTTACGAACTCGGTCTTTGACATTCGCAACCGCTTCACGATCAATGGCAACTATGAGCTGCCTTTCGGCAGAGGCAAGGCATTCCTCAACAACAGTTCGCGTTGGGTTGACGAGACGATCGGCGGCTGGTCGACTAGCCTGACGTGGGCTGCCCAGACCGGCACACCGTTCACGGTCTCGCCCAACATCAGCACGGCGGCGGGCGGCGGGGCACGTGCGTTTCCAGTCCGCGATCCCTATGCAGGTGGCGGCACGCCCGATCCGACCAATCCGAGCCTTACCTCCTGCCCGGGCACAGTTCACACTAAGCTCAACTACTTCAACCCTTGCGCATTCCGCAACCCGTTGCCCGGCGAGACGATATCGGATGACACACATCCGGTCGGTTCGGTGAATCCCGACGGCGTTCCGGTACTTTTCCAGGCTCCGGTAACTGACAGGGCCACTGCAATTGCGCTCCTTGGCAGTCCGCAGAACAACATCTACGGCCCTGGCTATTACCAGGTGAATATGTCGTTGTTCAAGAGCTTCGCCACCTGGCGTGAGCAGAATCTGCAGTTCCGTGCTGACATATTCAATGTGTTGAATCACCCAACGCTGGGCCAGCCGAACGGTTCCATGAACGCAAACGGAGGCCTCATTTCCGGACCGAAGACCTTCCAGAACAACACGCCAGATGCACGCTTCCTACAGCTGTCTTTGAAGTACGTATTCTAGGAGAAGATGTCTGACTATATGGAGCCACGCGGAGTCTCAGAGAGGCCGTCTTGCTCTAGGGCACATCGACGTGTTGTCTCTTCTAGTTGGCTTATCGAGTACTTAGTTTGTGGAGATAAACATGTTGCGTTGGAGATATTCTGCCTGGGGTCTCATTTCCGTTCTGGGTTTTGGCAGCGCGGTTTTGAGCCGTGCGCAATCGAATCCCATAGATGTGAGTTCGCCCGATCACCAGATCACGCTGCGCTTCTCTGTCCAGCCCGGCAAGGATCAACAGCCCGGGCAAGACGGTCAGCTAGTCTATTCCGTCTCCTTTCACGGGAAGCACGTGTTTGAGAACTCTGCGCTTCGCCTGGAGTTGGAGAATCAAACGCCTCTTGGGGCGGCTGTCCACATCGCGGGCAACACACCCGGCTCGGGCATCGACGACTACACGCTGCTGGCCGGCAAGGCCTCTGCCATCCACGATGCCTACAATAGTCTGACCGTCCATGCCGTGGAGAGCGCCGCTCCCGGACGCAAGTTCGACATCGAAGCGCGGATTTACAACGGCGCTGTCGCTTTTCGATATCACGTGCCCGAGCAGGCGGCGCTCTCGCGCTACCAACTCACTCAGGAAGACACGGAATTTCGCCCGGTCATGGATGCTTTGGCCTGGGCACTGCGGCTGCCCAACTACCAGAGTGCCTATGAGAGCGAGTATGTGCCTTCAGTGCTAAGCGCACTGAGCAATCAGGGAGGCGTATCGAGCTACATTCTGAATGGCGCACCCATGCTGATGCAGATGCCCGGCGTCGCGTGGGCCGCAGTGGGGGAGGCTTATCTCGAAGGGAATGCCGCGATGTATCTCGAGAACCCTACCGGCAACTGGATGGGACATTACATCGTGAGCAAAATTTCCCCTCCGATCGAAGGAAATGGGCCTGCAGTGGACGCGAGTCTTCCCCACGACAGCGCATGGCGCGTGATCCTGCTCGCAAATTCACCTGGTGAGCTGGTCGAATCGAATATCTTTACGGATCTCAACCCTCCCAACCGTGTGGCCGACACAAGCTGGATTCATCCCGGGAAGGCTTCGTGGAACTGGTGGGATGGTGATCTGGGCCCCGACGGCAAGTCCGCGTACACGACGGAAAACATGGAATACTATATCGATTTTGCCGCCAAGTCCGGATTTCCGTACATGATGCTCGATGCAGGCTGGTCAGGCAGCGACATTACAAAGATGCGCGGCAACGTCGATGTGCCGGAACTGGTGCGCTACGCCGCGAAAAAGAATGTCAAAGTCTGGATCTGGCTGTACTCGAAATCGGTCGCCGCGCAGATGCAAGAGGCGTTTCCACTCTATGAGAAGTGGGGTGTCGCTGGCGTGAAGATCGATTTCGTCCTTCGCAACGATCAGGAAGGAATCAAGTGGTACTACGACGTGGCGAAGCTCGCCGCCGAGCATCATCTCATGGTGGATTTTCACGGCGCTACGCAGCCCTGGGGGATCCAAAGAACCTATCCGAATGTGCTGGATTACGAGGCGGTGCTTGGCCTGGAGAACAACAAGGCAGGGCGCCGCGATGGCCCCATTAATCGCACGACCTTTCCCTTTACCCGCATGCTGAGCGGGCCGATGGACTATACGCCGGGAGGATTCGACAACGTAACGCCAGAGGATTTTGTCGCGCGCGATAAGAGTCCAATGGTGATGGGCACGCGCGCGCAACAGTTAGCCCTGTACGTTGTGTTCGAAGAACCGCTGGCAATGGTGTCCGATGCGCCCTCAGTGTATTCCAACCAGCCGAGCTTCCAGTTCATCAAAGATGTTCCGACCACATGGGATGCAACCCGTGTGCTCAATGGCGAACCGGGTATGTTTGTGACGATTGCACGGCATCACGGCGACGAGTGGTACCTGGGAAGCCTGACCAACTGGACGGCGCGTGATCTGCATATTCCTTTAAGTTTTCTCGGCAGGGAAAGCTACAAAGCAGAAATTTACGAAGACGCTGCCGATGCCGACCAGAATCCCAAGCATGTCACGATTCGCCAGCAGGCGGTGCGAGGCAGCGACACACTCACGTTACATCTGGCCAGTGGCGGCGGCTGCGCCATCCGCTTTGTACCGAAAAGATAACGGCAGGTCTAACTCGCAGCTGTCCATGGCGGATCAGTGAGGCGATTGAGGAAAAGCGGAAGGTTGCTGCGCAGAATAATGTGCGGGGCGAGGCGATGGATCTTCACAGGCTTGTCTTTCTCCATCAGGTGACCGAGCAGTGTTTCGAAAGCCATCTTGCCCTGTGCCTGTGGGCGCTGATAAAGAGTTGCCAGCAGTTTGCCTGACTCGAGGAGCGGCACGAGCTCGTGAAAGAGGTCGGTCGTAACTACCTGCACCCGCCCGAGCAGCTTCTGTTCTTCGAGTGCGCGCAGCACGGGAAGGCTGTTGGCGGTGCTGATGTAGATTGCATCGGGGCGCGTCCTGCTCTTGAGTAGCGTAATCGTTTGCCGGTAAGCATCTTCCGGACTTTCATGAGATTCCATCACCGGAAGAAGGGTGAGATGCGGAGCATAGAGCGCCAGACTGGCGGCAAACCCGCGCAGCTTCTCCGCGTGATCGAAGGTCGCAAGCTCGCCGGTAATTGTGGCGACACGCGATGGAGCCTGGAGCTTATGCGAGATCAACTCTGCCGCAAGCGCACCGCTGGTATATGCATCAACCGCGACGGAGGCGATGCGACCGCTGTCTGGTGCGTCACTGGCCACGCAAAACATCGGCGTGCCCTCGCCGACGATTCGGCGGATCACGGGGGCGAGTTCGCGCGGACGGCCCGGAGTAAACAGGATGCCATCGTAGTGTTTTGTCGCCGCGCTTTCCAGCGCGGCCAGATCGCCCGAACCGAGGCGCGGATAGTCAACGAAGTCCAAGGTGATCTGCATGCCTACCGTTTCCTCGGCAGCGGCGCGAATGCCACCTCGGAGCGGATCGAAAAAAGCAGCGATCTCTCGGGGAAGTACGGCGGCGATTCGAAGCTTGCGGTTGAGCTTGAGCGAGCGTGCCGCGATATTCGGCTTGTAGCCAAGCTGCTCCGCCATACGTAGCACGCGTGCTTTTGTACGCGCGCTCACGCCGGTTCGTCCATGCAGAGCGCGGTCGACGGTACCGATGGATGTCCCCAAAGCTTTTGCGATATCGCGGATGCCGGCTGCTTTCCCGCTCTTATTGATCGTTGCCATTTTGTTTGGATATCGACATCGTGTTCGAGTACCTGCCTCGTATGAAGCAAGCGATGTGAGACGGCGAAGATTGATTTTGACAGCGAAACAGAGCAATGTGTAGTGTTGTTTACGTTAACGTACACATAAATACAATCTATATCGCTCTAACGCTTTAGGTACACCGGCATATTTCAATTTCTTTGAGGGATATGGATTGAGTCCAACCCGCCGCACATTCTTGCTCGGCGCCATGGCCACAGCGGCGTTCCCCCGTAGCGATTTTGCGGCGGCCGCGCCATCCGGCACGCCGATGTGGTATGACAAGCCCGCCGAGCGGTGGCTACAAGCGCTGCCCGTGGGAAACGGCAGGCTGGGAGCGATGGTCTTCGGCGATCCGGTGCGGGAACGGCTCCATCTGACCGAGAGTACACTGTGGTCGGGCGCGCCCAGTTCTCAGAATGTCAATCCGGCTGCGCGTGAGCAGATACCAATCATCCGTGACCACCTATTTGCGGGACGCTATACAGAATCGGAGCAACTCTGCCAGAAATACCTCCTCGGACGCGCCGATCAATTTGGCACTTCCGTGCCGATGGCCTTCCTTGAGATTGAAACCCTTTTGACGGAGACCCCTGTCCACTACCGGCGTTCTCTCAATCTGGATGAGGCCGTGGTACGGGTTGAATTTGCCAGCAAAAATGTCACCTATCATCGTGAGGTCCTAGCATCGCATCCCGACGGCGTGATTGCTGTTCGTATCGAGTGCAGCCAACCGGGAGGGCTTTCCTGCAATGTTGCATTCGCAGAGCCGCGGTTGCCTGGCGAGGTGACCGTAGACGGTAACCAACGATTACTTCTGAATGGACACGCATGGGAGCGTCTGCACAGTGATGGGCAGCACGGGACGAGGTTCGAGTGCCAGGTGCGCGTGATGGCTACGGCCGGAACGGTGCGCGCAGAAGGTAACCGGCTCATGGTTCGAGGCAGCGACGCCATCACCATGCTAATTGCGGCGACCAGCGATTTCCGGGGTGGAAGTCCGGAACAGGAGTGCACGAGTGTGCTTGATGCAGCAAGTACTCGACCCTATGCATCGTTGCGCGCGGCCCACGTGAAGGACCACGCGGCTTTGTATCATCGCGTATCGCTCGACCTGGGCCGGAGTGCGTCGTCGCACCTACCCATAGACGAACGCCGGAGACGACTCTCTGACGCTGAACACGATCCGGAATTGAGCGCGCTGTTCTTCCAGTACGGACGCTATCTCACCATTGCTGGTTCGCGCGAAGACTCACCGCTACCGCTCGCCCTGCAGGGAATCTGGAATGACGGGTTGGCTTCGAGCATGGGCTGGACCGATGACTTTCACCTGGACATTAATACGCAGCAGAACTACTGGCTGTGCGAAGCCGGCAATCTGAGCGAATGTCATGCACCGGTCACAAGACTTGTGGAGGGCTTGTGTGTACATGGTGCAGGGACCGCGCGCGCGATGTATGGCGCTCCCGGATGGGTAACGCATGTGGTTACAAATGCGTGGGGCTACTCCGCTCCAGGATGGGGCCTTGGCTGGGGAATGTTTGTAACCGGAGGGGTATGGATAGCACTGCAGCTGTGGGAGCATTTCCGGTTCAACGGCGATCGTGCTTATCTGCGCGACCGGGCGTATCCGGTACTGCGCGATGCCGCAGCATTCTTTCTCGCCTATCTGGTCGAACATCCGCAGAAAAAATGGCTGGTGACCGGGCCATCGAATTCGCCGGAAAACTGGTTCGTCGCACCAGACAGCGGCAAGCCATGCTCAGATTCGATGGGTACCACCTGCGACCGCGTCCTCGTCTATGCTTTATTCTCAGCGTGCATGGACGCTTCGGCAACTCTCGGCGTTGATGAGAAGCTGCGCACGCAAATCGCTGCCGCACGCGATCGATTGCCGCCGTTTCAAATCGGAAGGTACGGACAACTGCAGGAGTGGCTTGAAGATTTTGAAGAAGCAGAGCCGAACCATCGTCACACGTCGCATCTGATTGCGCTCTACCCGGAGAACCAGATCTCGCCCCAAAAGACGCCAAAGCTGGCCGCCGCCGCGCGGGTCACGCTTGATCGCCGCATGTACCAACCGAATTGGGAGGACACGGAGTGGAGTCGCGCCAACCTGGTGAACTTTTACGCACGCCTCCTCGATTCTGAAGCAGCCCATCATCATCTTCTGGGCTTGATCGCTCATGCTGCAGACGACTCGTTACTGACCTACTCGCGTGCGGGTGTTGCGGGGGCTGAGAATAACATCTTCGCAATCGACGGAAACACGGCTGGTGCCGCCGGAGTTGCAGAAATGCTTCTGCAATCACAGGGCGATGCGTTGCATCTGCTCCCCGCCCTACCATCTGCGTGGCCTGCTGGCTCGGTTCGAGGATTGCGGGCTCGCGGCGGCATTACGGTGTCGATCTTTTGGCATAACCGCCGCTTAATGTCCGCAACGTTGACAAGCGACTACGATACAGAGGCAAGGGTCGCTTACCAAGCCGCTATTGCGAAGGTTCACTTGCCAGCGGGGTCGAGAGTTCGCGTGCTGCCGGCGATGTTCCGCAAGCAGAAACCTGATCGCTTCCCGCAACCATTCTGAGAGGATCAAATGCCCGTCACAACCTCCACGACTCCCATCCGTATGTCGCGACTGGGACGTTGCTTTTTGCTTGTCGCTCTAAGCCTGCCTGCATTCGCGCAGTTGAGCGCGGATAACACCGTGCAGATTCATTACAACGAGGCTGCGCATATTTTCCGCATGGATGCCGCTGGTGTCTCCTACGTATTCGGCATAAACGCAAGAGGCGAGTTGCAGACGCTCTACTGGGGCAAGCGTTTGCGGCCCACGGATCCCTTCGCAGAGGCGCACGAGAATGAAGGCAGTTCTGCATTCGATCTGCCAGTGAACGCGACCCCGCAGGAGTTCTCTGGCTGGGGAGGTGGACTGGTAGTTGTGCCCGACCTGAAGATTACCTTTCCGGACGGAAACCGCGACTTGGTTCTTCACTACGTATCCCATGTCATTCGCGGTAACACATTGACCATCACGGTCAAGGACATCAGCCGCGATGTCTTCGTCGATCTGTTGTATGAGATGGATCCGGAAACGGGAGTGCTAGCACGCTCTGCTCGTGTTGAGAACCGCACCCACGAGCCATTCACCATCGAGCACGTGTTTGCGGCTACCTGGAACCTGCCGGCTAGCAGTGACTATCAGCTTCGATATCTCACCGGCCGCTGGGCGGGCGAGTGGAATTTGCAGGAGGGCGCACTCCATCCCGGCAAGGTGGTGCTGGAAAGCCGGCGCGGTTCCACCGGCGACGAAGTAAACCCGTGGTTCGCCATCGAACGAGGCGACCAGCCCGATCAGGACGTAGGCGACGTTTGGTTCGGTGCACTTGGTTGGAGTGGCTCGTGGCAGATCAACATCGAGACGGACTGGACAAACCGGCCGCGAGTTACGGGCGGATATACTCCGTTTGATTTCGCATATGTGCTTGCGCCTGGACAATCGCTCGAGACGCCGAAATTCTACGGTGGCTATTCGAGTGCCGGGATTGGCGGAGCCTCGCGCCTGCTGCACCGCATCGAACTTGATTCCACTGTGCCCGAGGCGCCGCATTGGCGACTGCGGCCGGTTCTCTACAACTCGTGGGAGGCTACTGGCTTCGACGTAAACGAGGCTGGCCAGGAGGCGTTGGCAGAAAAGGCGGCCAGCATCGGCGTTGAACGTTTTGTGATGGACGACGGCTGGTTCGGCCAACGCAAGGACGATCATGCCGGACTGGGCGATTGGTATGTGAATCCGCAGAAGTTTCCGCACGGTTTAAAGCCTCTAATTGACAAGGTGCATTCACTCGGCATGGACTTCGGGCTATGGGTCGAGCCCGAGATGGTGAACCCGGACAGCGATCTCTATCGTAAACATCCTGATTGGGCGCTAAATTTTCCGGGGCGTCCGCGTACAGAGGGTCGGCACCAGTTGGTGCTGAATCTCGCGCGTGCCGATGTGCGCGCCTATGTCTACGGATTCCTCGACAAGCTGCTCAGCGAGAATGATATTGCGTTCTTGAAATGGGACTACAATCGCAACTGGTCGGAGCCGGGCTGGCCGGCGGCGCCGCTTGACGAGCAGAAGGAAGTCTACGTCAAGTATGTGCAGAATCTCTACAGCATCCTTGCTGAGTTGCGCGAGAAGCATCCGCATGTGGAGATTGAGTCATGCTCCGGCGGCGGCGCACGCGTAGATCTCGGGATCTTGCACTACACCGACGAAGTCTGGCCTTCTGACAACACAGATCCCTTCGATCGTCTGAGCATCCAGAATGGCTTCACCTACGCCTATGCTCCTGGGCTGATGATGGCGTGGGTCACCGATTCGCCCAACTGGATGAACAACCGATCAACTTCACTCGAATATCGCTTTCTCTCGTCGATGCAGGGCAGCCTCGGAATCGGTGCGAATCTGAACAAATGGACACCCGAGGATTTTGCGACGGCGAAACAGTTGGTGGCGGAATATAAAGCGGTACGTGCGACGGTGCAGGACGGCGCGCTCTATCGGCTAATCTCTCCGCTGGGAGGTAGCGAGTATTCAGCTACAGAGTCAGTGGCGCGAGACGGCCATGATGCGGTTGTCTTCGCTTTTCTGCACTCCAGCCAGCAGGGGAAGCCGTATCCTCAGCTTTACTTGCGCGGGCTCGACCCGGACGCCGTTTACAGCATTCATGCGCAGGCAGGCAAGCTCATCGATTCAACCGTGCAGCGGGCCAGCGGTGATTACTGGATGCATCATGGAGTTGGTGTTTCGCTGCGCGGTGACTTCCAGGCAGCGTTCTTTACGCTGGAGAGGGAGGGTGCGCAATGAAGAGGACTCTGCCAACGCGGTACGCGGCTGCGATCGCGCTGGTTGTTGCTGCGCTCGCCGGGGTGGCATTGTCTTCGTCTGCGTACGCGCAATCCAAGCCGGAAGAAATTGAGTGGACGTGGGAGGTGCGGCCTCAGCATGTCGATGCAACGTTGCCGAACGTGCTCCTCGTAGGCGATTCCATTTCGCGCAATTATTTTCCCGAGGTGACGCGAAATCTGAGGGGAATAGCCAATGTGTACCTCATGGCCAGTTCCATTTGCATTGGGGATCCGAGGCTACCTGAAGAGCTCATCTCGTTCGCGAAGATGGAAGGCGTTCAGTTTCGCGTCGTGCATTTCAACAATGGCATGCACGGGTGGGATTACTCTGAGGCGGAGTACAAGGCGGGATTCCCAGCATATCTTGCTGCACTGCACCAGATCGCGCCTGACGCTGCATTTATCTGGGCCACGACGACTCCAGTGCGGAAGGAAAAGGAGCCAGGACCTACCAATGCTCGTATCGATGCGCGCAACGCGATTGCAGTGACGTTCTTGCATGGCATAACGGTGGACGACCAGCATGCCCTGATGGCCAAGCACGCTGATCTCTATCGGGATGATGTGCACTTCAACGATGATGGATCAAATATCGCGGGCGACGCTGCAGCAGACACAATCCGGCACGCATTGGAAGAGTCCCACTCGAAGTAGCACCATTCCCCGTTGATCATGCGTGCATTGTCTGGGCCTCGATCTCTTCGAGCGTGCGACCCTTGGTCTCGGGCACAAAACAGAACACGATCGCTGCACCGGCAAGACAGATAGCACCGTAAATAAAGAAACTACCTGAGTTGCCCAGCGCACGGTTGATAAACGGAAATGAATAAGTGAGGGCAAAGGAAGAGATCCAGAGCGCCGAGGCTGCAGTGGATACGCCAAGCGAGCGTAGCCGGTTGGGGAAAATCTCAGCAATTAACACCCAGGTCAGCGGAGCAAGTGTCATCGCATAGCAGGCAATAGCGCAGAGCGTGAGCACCAGCACTGCCGCACCGTGCTGGCCGATGTGGTAAGCGAGCCCTGCCAGCAAGTGTGACGCGCCGATTCCCAGGCAGCCGATTAGCATTAGCGGACGTCGCCCGAGGCGATCGACAACAGCCATCGCTACCAGCGTAAACAGGAGGTTGATGGTGCCGGTGATGACAATATCGAAAAGGATCTGATTGGCGCCAAGTCCAGCGGCACGATAAACCTCTTCCGCGTAGTTGAAGAGGACGTTGATGCCGCTCCACTGCTGAAGCACCGCCAGCACAATCCCGACGATGAGCACCGTGCGCACCCCGGGCCGCACCAACCCGCGCCAGCTGGCCGCCCCAGAACTCTCTTCCTCGCGCAGTGCGCGGATGATGGCGGCACTTTCGGCCTCCGCGTATTCCGTGCTGCCGCCAATCCTGCGCAAGACCGTCAACGCCTGCTCTGTGCGCCCTTGAGTGAGAACCCAGCGCGGGCTTTCCGGTATTGCAAACGCCGCTACGAGAAAGATGATCGAAGGCACGGCAACCGCCGTGAACATCCAGCGCCAGCCCGTCAGAACATTCCATGACATGAGTAATGCTCCAGACGATGCATGCTCTGGTACGGGCGCGGCAATCTGCCAGTTGACTATTTGAGCGAGGAGGATGCCGATCACGACGGCAAATTGATTGAGACTTACGAGGCGTCCGCGATGTGCAGCAGGGCTTACCTCCGCAATGTAGAGCGGCGAAATGTTAGAGCTGAGGCCGATGGCGACGCCGCCTGCGATGCGCCACAGGATGAAAGTCGCAAAGGAAGTCGCCCATCCCGTGAGGATAGAAGAAACCGCGAAGAGCACAGCCGACACCAGAAGGATCGGCTTGCGTCCGTAGCGATCTCCGAGCATTCCGGCGATGAGCGAACCGGCAAAGCAGCCCACGAGCGCGCAGCTATTCGCCCATCCCACAGCCGATGCGCTTTGAAGGTGAAAATAAATCTCGAAGAACTGTCGCGCTCCCCCGATCACCACCCAGTCATAGCCGAAGAGCAAGCCTCCGAGCGCGGCAACCAGAGCAATCCCCCAGACATATCCGGTGGCTCGCGCGGCGCGCACTGAGTCGCTCTTTCTAGGAGAAACCGTCGGGCCATGCATGGCTAGCCGGCCGCCCGGCCAGCGGCATTGTGTGCAAGCAGGTCGCTTGACCCAGGATGAGAACGATCCAGCCTTCGAACCTCATCGAGCGCGGTGTGCGCCTCGCTCTGCCGACCAAGCCCGAACAGCGCCAGGGCCCGGAGAAATGTGGCCGTGATCCGCTGGCGTTTTTGCAGGTTCTCTTCGAAGAGCAGCATGGCCGGCAGGGAAGTGGCGAAGTAGTCGATCTTCGGAACCTCCTTCTCCAGAGCATCCGCATAGGTGAGCATGTGCGTAAACAGCGATGCAGCCTCTTCATCGCGATGCAAGCGGCGCAATGCCATGCCACTCCAGTAGGTCATCTCCGAGAGGGCTCGCACTTGCATTTGTTGAAAGTCGGCGCGCTGCCGTTCTGCTTTCTCCCAGTGCAGCTTTGCACGCTCCGCATCTCCGGCCGCTGACCAGCCTTCTCCAAGCCAGAACTCGATGTTGCTGCTGTTTGCAAGTAGATGCCGTGCCTCGTTGAGGCTGTCTGGCGGATGATCCGCTGCCTCGAAATGTTCGATGGCAAGATGGGCATTGCTATCGGCAAGCGCGCCGCGACCCAGCAGAAGCTGCGCGCGGACATATTCGTTCAGCACCAGACCTTCTCCACCCTCCCACGGTTGGAAACTGCGCGAAAGAAGCAGAGTAAGCGCATCAGCCGGTCTGCTGACCTGGTTGTAAAGCGCCGCGAGCTCGACTGACAAATCGTCGCGCACAGCGACTAGATCGCGATTGGTCTCCAGCCGGGCGAGCCGTTCGGCCGGATCGTCCCCTATGCGCTTGCGAAGCTGGTCTTCTTCATAAAGGATGCGAGCATCGCGCGGATTTGCAATTCGCGCACGTCGAAAAGCTTCACACGCCTGTCTCTCATCGCTGTCCACGTTGTAATAGGCAATGCCGAGATTGCGCCAGACGGTAGGAAAGTCAGGATCCAGTGCTGCGGCCTGTTCCCATTGTTTGATCGCATCGTGATAACGGCGGCGGTCATAGAGGAAATTGCCGAGATAGTATGGAGCGCGCGCATCGCCGGGGCTGGTGGCAATCGCCGCCCCCAGCACCTTCATCTCTTCAAGGCGGCTTGGAAAGACATACGTCGCATCCGCTTCTGAGGCCTGCGCGTAGAGATCGCGGCTCCTTGCAGAGTCACCCCGACTCGCCACGATGAAAGCGAGAGTGTAAAGCTGCATCGGGCCAGTCTGACCGTCAAGAACTAGCTCCGCATCGTCAAGAAGGCCGGCACGCACGCAGTCATAGGCCAGATCCAGACAGCGTCCGGGATCAGCCGGGGGAGTGCCTGTCTTCAGAAAGCCGCTCCAGATGTCGAGCGGGTCGAGCGCGAGCACCGCATCGAGGTCAGCCTCAGCTTCGGCATTGCGCATCAGTCGGCGCAGGACAACAACGCGGAGATTTCGTGCCCCCAGATTATCTGCATCAGCACGTAGTGAGCGATCTAGATGCTCCATCGCCGCCGTGAGACGACCATTGCGCACATCGATCTCTGCCAGGCGGTGGTAGCCGGGTCCGCGCCATGCCGCCGACCAGATTGCCTTGTAGAAGGCGTCGTAGGCTTCGTCGCTGCGATCTTCGAATAGCAGCACCATGCCTAGGTTGTAGTATGCCTCGCTGTTATAAGGATTCGGATTGCGGGCAGTCAGTCGCTGAATGGCCTTGCGAAAGAAACCCTCTGCCAGCGCGAATTCGCCGCGACGCAGGTGAACTCGACCCAGCGCGTTGTTGGCGCGGCTGTCATAGGGATCTCGACGCAGCACCTCACGCCAGTACGGTTCTGGCGCACGAGTGGCGTGACGATATTGCTCCAGATGAAGCCCCGTCAAATAAAGCTCATCTGTGGTTGCAATGTCTTCGGGCGGAGGTGGTTCGGTAGCTTGCACTGGCGCCGGCGTAGGTGCAATTTCAGAAGGCGCGTAGCGCAGGAGCAACTCGCGTCCCGCCTTAAGCTCAAGCACCCATGCGTCATCTTTGCTCGGGAGTTCCAGGCTGATGTGCGCAGGATTTTCCGGTTGCAGTGTGCCGGTCCATGCACTCAGTTCATGATCTGCCGAGATTAGCCGCACGGTCGCATGTGTCATCTGGTGCGTCACCGAAAGATGCACTTGCGCTTTGTCACCTTCGCGTGTCACGCGCAGCGCGGCATGCAGATTGGCGACATCCGGGATGCCGGTCTCGCGAATCGGATACCAGAATTGACTGAAGCTCTTCGTCTCTCCGGGAGCCAGAAAGGAGAAGTCAGGCTGATTGTCAGTGTAAACACCGGCCATCAGCTCGATATAAGGTCCATCAGCATCGGTGAGACTACGATCCCACGCGTAGCCGAACTCGTGATTCCCCCACGTCCACTGCTTCTTGCCCGGGGCAATGTGGTGATTGGCTACGTGCACCACGCCGGCCCGAGCGGCATGGTCGTAGCCACCGAAGAAATCTTCGCAAGAGTTAGCGATCATGTAGCTGGTCGGAACTGGGATATTGGCGTACCAGCGCAAATCGTTTGGAGGATACGATCCATCCGGGACAAAATTGCGCGGCACCTCGTCTGCGGGTACGCCGTATACAGCCCGCTCGCCATAAGGAATGCCGTAATACGCACCAAGGCTCTGAGGGAACTCGGTTACTGCGCGCTTGGCATGATCGGCCACATAGCGCACATCGTGCGGAAAAAAGGATTCATAGCGTTCATGAACGCGCGTGGCAAGGTTAGCCCACCAAAGAAAAGTCTGTGTGTCCCAGGTGCGGTTATAAAGTCGGACCTTCAACTCGAGATAAGCGCATCCCGGCCGCAGGCAAACGCCATGCATACCCTTCATGCGCGACAGGGGATCATGATCGCTGCACCAAGCGGTGACCGAGCCGTCCTCGTCGCGCTCAATTGCAACTTCAACCGGAAGAAATGTTGCCGGACGGTGATGCTGCGGCCAGTTGAATTCCACCCCACCCGAGATCCAGGGTCCAGCGAGACCGACAAGCGCGGGCTTGATTACGTTTTGCCGATAAAAGAAGTCGTAGCCATTGATCTTGTCAAATCCCACATGGATGCGGCCGCCGATCTCGGGCAGGATCATCAGGCGCAGATATTCGTTTTCGATATGAACCGCCTGCCAGGCATGCTCGCATGACCTGGTGGCGACGCGGTCAATGACCGGCAAGGGATAGACCTTTCCGCTGCTGCCTTGATAGACACGCTTTTCCAGGAATAGGGGATTAGCGTCGGGCTCTGCCGGCAAATAGGTCTTCATAATGACCGGTTCCTGCCAGGCCTTTACCGTGCCAGTTTCGCTGGCAGGCGCGGCGGGCAGTGATAGCACCGACGTGTCTCTATCTCTCGGATTCATGGTCTGGGTGGGCATTATGGCGGCGGTAACGAAGTTATAGTCGTTAACGGTACCGTACACGTCCATGCTTTGGCAACAGCTTTCTTTTGCGGAAACCTCCAGGTGCAGGTCTGCGCCCCAAAAAATACTGGCTCATGTTCCATATAGCCTTTGCTTGACAAGTCACATCTGGTGGTTCTAGATTGTGACCCGCTCGCAATTTTACGTGAACGTTACCGTTATTCAGAACAGCACTTCTAATACCAGAGGTCATGGAGGCCCCCAGCTATGATCACCCGCACCCTCTCTCGCAACAGTCTAGACTCACTACCTCACCACACGAAGCCGTGGCTTTGCTTTCGAACGCCGCATATCGTTCTTGCCAGTGCCTTTGCTATGACGCTGTTCGCCTCCGTATCGGCCCACGGGCAGGTGAACGGCGTGGGACAACGGCCCTATCTCGGCTGGAGTACTTTCAGCGAACAGACCATCAACTCGGGATTTCTTACCCAGGCCAACGTCGCTGCGGAGTCCGACGCCCTGGCTTCTTCTGGCCTGCAGGCGCACGGCTTCCAGTACATCAATATCGACTCGGGCTGGCAGGGAAGCTTTGATGCAAACGGGCGGCCCATTCCTAACACTGCCACCTTCCCGGACATCAAGGCGCTCGTCCAGCACATTCACGAGAATGGTCAAAAGGCGGGAATCTATTGGATTCCGGGAGTCGAGTATCCGGCGGTTGCGGCAAATTCGTCTATCCTGGGTACGCCTTATCACGTCCGGGACATCCTGTTCGTGCCCTACACCGCGGGCAATGCTTTCGGTTCACCTGGGACCTCGCCCTATCACTACAAGATCGACTTCACCAAGCCGGGCGCCCAGGAGTACATCAATTCAGTGGTGGCGCTCTTCGCGTCGTGGGGCATCGATTTCATCAAGCTGGATGGCGTCACTCCTGGCTCGGACAGCTATGATCTTTCGATTGACAACCGAGCAGACGTACAGGCCTGGTCTAAGGCCGTCGCCGCCAGCGGGCGCCCGATATGGCTGACAATTTCCTGGGCGCTGGATCAAGACTACCTCAGCGTGTGGCAACAGTACGCCAATGCGCGGCGCATCGATCAGGACGTAGAGTGCGAGGGCCGCTGTGCTACGCTCACGGATTGGTCGCGCATTTATGAGCGCTTCCGAGATCTGGCCGGCTGGGAAAACGCCTCTGGGCCTCGATTGGGCTGGAATGACCTGGACTCTCTGGACATTGGCGACGGCGCGCTCGACGGTCTCAGCAACGAGGAGAAGCAGTCGGCGATGTCATTGTGGGCGCTGGCAAACGCTCCGATTTATCTCGGAGGAGATCTCACCACGATCGACAGCTTTGGCAAGCAGCTCGCGCGTAACGACGAAGTCCTCGCCGTGGATCAGTCCGGCAAGCCTGCGACCCAGGTGCTGGACGGCGACCTTGAAGTCTGGGTGAGTGATCTCGGCAATGGCAGCTATTATGTGGGCATCTTTAATATAAATGCCACCGTTACAAATGCGCGGATTCCGTGGAGCCTGTTGGGTTTCGCCAATGCGCTGCAGGTTCGCGATCTATGGTCACACCAAAATCTCGGGGTCACGCCCGGCGGCTTCTCAACTGTCTTGCAGGCGCACGGCTCGCGACTCCTGAAAGTCAAAGGCTTCGGACATTCTGCGCCATCCCCATCCACTGCCTACGAGGCCGAATCTGCCACCCTGGATGGTTCTGCAGTCATTGCAAGCTGCCCCGCGTGTTCAGACGGAGAAAAGGTAGGCGGCCTGGGTCTCGGCGCGCAGAACAAGGTGACCTTCAATGATGTCTACGTGTCGAAGGCAGGCGAGTACCTGATGCAGGTCGACGCGATGACGCAAGGCCTGCGATCTTATCTTTACAGTGTGAATGGCGCTGCGTTCCAGACGCTGAACTGCGGAGGCGGAAGCTTTTTTCTTCCTGCCAGCACGACTGTGCCGGTTCATCTGGAAAAAGGTATGAATACGATCGCATTCGGCAGCCCGGTAAGTTATCCGCCCGATCTCGATCGCATCGTCATCAGCGGCAACGGAGACTTTCCAGCTCCCACCTCTTCGACTTATGAAGCGGAGGTAGCAACACTCAGTGGCACGGTGACTGGAGGATTTAGCAATTATTCGTCGGGACTGGGGAAGGCCGGGAACATCGGCGCAGGCGCCGCGAATTCAGTGACATTCTCGGATATCACCGTTCCGGCTAATGGCGCTTATCAACTTGAGATCGACTACCAGACCAGCGGGCCGCGCTCTTACTTCATCAGTATCAACGGGGGTGCAGCCACGGAGCTTGATCTGAATGGCAGCACTTTCGATGATCCAGTGCCGCTGGTTTTGAGGGTGCAACTGCACGCCGGGACCAACTCGATCAGTATCGGCAATCCTACCGGTTATGCGCCTGATCTTGACCGTATTGTGATTGCTCCGCTGGTTCCAGCTGAATCAGTTCAGTGAGCAACTCTCCATCTTGGAAACGGCTTTTAACAAGTTACTAAGATGTGCACGGTAACAAATTTGTACCTGAAGGATGCCACGACAAGGCGAAGCAACACAGTTGGCCGGTCACCTAAGTTGTTCGGAATAGGAGATTTTACGATGGTGCCGGTACGGGGGGTCGAACCCCGATGACCTTGCGGTCGGCGGATTTTGAGTCCCCGTCCTGATTCTCTGAAGACAAGCAATCTCAAACATTTACAAGCATTTGAGGAAATTGTGCTGTGTGGTCTGTGCTGATTTGTGAGGGCCGGTTTCGGTCGGATAGTCACGAATCGGTCACGCTACAGTTGTGACACAAATTCTGTTCCGTAACTTCACTATCCTGCGCCTAAAATGAACGTCGGAGAAAAATGATGCTCTGGCTCATTGCTGCAATCGCTATCGCTATTGCCTGGCCGTTGATCGCGAGGATCATTTGGATACAACACCGCATCGATTCCGCAGAGCGGTCAGCTATTTGGGATCGCTACATCGGCCTGCTCGCCTTGGCCCTGGTGCGGGATCGGACAACTCGCCACAGCCACTAGGATCGCGCTACTTTGTCGACATGCGCCACGGCCGCGTTTGACCCGAAATGGAGGCAGGTGTGATGGCACCTATTCGTCTGGCTGGACTCTCCACCTCATGCAGCCACGCAGCTCCTTCTGGCAGCTTGTCCATCTGTAGGAGCAGCATGGGCTCAATGAAGCGGATAATCGACACCCGATCAGTTTAGCGAGGGGGGTGGTGCTGCTTTCCCCTTCACAAGCAGCGCTTTCTTGAATCCGTCGAGCGTCACGCACCCCTGCGTCTCACACCAACGAACATTACTTCGACCACGACTACACCCGCCCGCAAAATGCCCAGTATTTCTCGCGTGCCGGTTCTGGGTCAAAGGGGTATGATTTCGCGAGAGATTGGACAAGTGTGGATATCCTAGATTTTCGAGAGAATCGCGACATGGTGCACCTACTCAGGCGACAAATTCAGTCGCCACTGGGCATCATTCCATTCGTCGGTGCGGGAATGTCCGTGTCTTTGGGATTTCCAACCTGGACTAACTTCTTGTTAGCCCAGTCGGATCTCTCCTGTATCAAGAATGATGTCGCTGCGTTTCTTGCGAATGGCAAATACGAAGAGGCTGCCGAGGCTTTGCGCCTGGCCCGCGGTGACTTGCGGTTCAACGACACATTGTCGGGACAGTTTGATCGCGATCTGTCAGGAGTAGACGCAAGTCATACCGCGATCGCATATTTGCCGATGTTGGCCTCCGGCCCGGTGATCACAACAAACTTTGACACAGTCTTAGAGCACGTTTTCAGCAAAAACTCACGACCCTTCGATAAGGTTATCCTTGGGCGGCGAGTGGACAACGCCCTCGAACAACTGGCCCTTAACCGGCGGCTTTTAATCAAGCTCCACGGCGAATGCGCTTTTCCGCAGGATCGTGTTTTGACACTGTCAGAATACGAGGCTGCTTACGGGGGAGTGGAGGTGGGAAGGCTCGACCTGTCCCTTCAGCTGCCGAATCTCCTAAAGGTGGTCCTCCAGAGTCGGCCTCTGCTTTTTATTGGTTGCAGCCTTGTACATGATCGGACAATCGGCGTTATAAGCGCCGTTGCACAAAGCGTCAGTCCCTTGGTTCATTATGCAATCGTGGCCGCCCCACGAGAAACTACCGCACTCCTTGTCCGCGACAAATTCTTGGCCGATCTTGGTATACGACCGATCTGGTACCCAGAAGGGCAGCACGATTCGATCATGACATTGCTCGATCATCTTCTGACGCGGCAAACAGTAGTGAGTTGCAGAGAAGCTCAAGAGCCAGAAGCGGACAAGAAGAGGTCGGTCGCCTTAGCGGACCAGCTCAACGACGAGTTGGCACACGTAGGCTGCGATATCAAATCCCTCAACTTTAGGCAAGCTGAAGAGATTCGACGGACTAAGCACAGTAGAATCTACCGGGGACTTTCCGCAGATGGGACGAGCAAGATCATCAAATTCACGACGAGCGATTTTGCGAGCCTGGATGCTCTTCGTCAGATTACGGGGCAGTCTGTTGAAGTCGACCAGTACGGCCTTCGCGCCACAGTTTGCATCCCTCTATGGTCGGGCCGAACGAGGTCGGAGGTTGTTGAACTGCTTCCGTTTGTGGAGGGCATCCCCATCGAGCTCGTTCGATTAAGAAGCCCATCGCCATTCCAGGGGGATCTACTCGCGCAAATTTTCAACGCGTTGCTGAGATGTGCGAATGGGCTCCATGAAATGGGAGTCTTGCATCGCGATATCACACCTTCAAACATTTTGCTATCCTCGGTTGGCGAACAGGCGAAAATTGCGTTGATCGATTTATCGTTCGCATGTCAGATTGCAGTCACCGAGCAAGTACCTACTTCTTCTGGCCCCTACACTGCACCAGAGCAAGCTGCTGGCGCAGCGGTGCCAGTGTCAGATTTTTACAGTATTGCTGCTACCTGCTTTTTTCTCGCGACTGGCAATTCTCCCAGCAAAGATGATCAGATCTTGTTCGATGCCGGCGTCGCCGCGATTGATTTTGGCGACTATCACATTTTCCACGATTACAAATCCTCTAAGTTATTCCCAAAGGACTTGATTCGGTTGCTCCTTCAGCCCGATCCGAATGCTCGCCCGTCAGACCATTGGCGTCTGGTGCTTCAGCCGACAAGCTCGGGAGGTTTTGGGTTGTATCCGATCGTCGGCATCTTAGATTTTGGAGAGTATGGTATTGCTACCATCCACGAAGACGGCGCATACTGCATTGTGAAGGTTACACCCGAATTGCTTCGTGGCATCGAAGACAAGAAACTCAGAGCGTTTCTCCAGAAACGTCAACGCGCCACTGGCCGATGAGCCATCTTAATTGCCTCGGTGCGCCCGCCTCTTCCGCACTTCCACAGCCGCCAGCGCTAGCCTGTCAGCATGCGCGCACTGATGAACTTCTAGGAGAACAAGGGCTGGATGTTTCACATCATCGCGGAGGACTGCAAGACCGTGCTCCTTGGATACCGCAATGTTCGCGACCAGGAGATGCTATTGCGAATCGTGGCGAAGCTCCACGGCGACCCCGAACGCGCAGCGGAAGACATTCGGCGCCGGAATCGCGGCAGCGTGTGGATCGATCCATCGCCAGAGCAATGCAAGGCTCTCGAGATGAAGGAACCCCGTCTCATTGAGCCATCGTGCTGATAAGCCAATTGATTTCATCGGCCGTGCTGTTTAAATACCGGCTCGAGCGTGATTTTGAAGGCTCTGGTTAAAGCATCTGGCAGCGTTCGCCTAGGAAAACTCGGGGTTCAAGCAAATATTATGGCTTCCAGTCAGGTCCTACGGATTCAGCTGCGCTAGGAACTGATCAAAATAATGCGTAAATCGCGAGAACACTTTTTCTTGACGCTCAAGAAACAAGAGATCCATCCAGCGGATTGCGTTGCGATGGTTGAGAATCATCTCGACCGGCGCATGCCTTCCTGGCTCGTACATCAGCTGCCTAAGTCGCGCATGCTGAAGTAGCCCGCGAACCTGGTATTCGTCGAGAATGCTTGTTCTCGAATCGCTCGTTCCTTCCATATGTCCCAGAAGATCGTGGCGAAGGAGCGAGAGGTACTTCTTATATTGATGGCACAACCAAAGCGACTGCTCAATCTCCGCAAATTGCAGCTGCTGTCCATCCATTGGAACGAGCGCCTCAATTAGCCAGTCGATTGCAAACCAGTCGCAGTAGACCTCCTCCCGGACTTCCGCGCTACTTGCAAATTTTCGACGGCACAGATCGACTAACACCTCCTGCGGAAGAAACGAGTCAGCATAGATGAGTTTGCCGTCATCTCCGTACTTGAATGAAACTCCTTCCGGCATCCACATCAGATGGTCCTCAGGCCAGTAGCGCTCATCAAAGTTCTTCTCGTCTAAGAGAGTCTCCGACAGGCGATCGTATGCCGCGAGGCGCGGCTGATCGTGATCCAACACGTAATGGCCGAGCTCATGGGTAAAGATGAAAGCAGCCATCGTCCTCAGCTGCACTTGAAGAACTGGCGCAATCTCCGGAGGTCCAAACGGGATAAGACTTCGGAGAAAGGCCTCCGCCTCGGCGAAGGTCTTGAAGCTCGGCCCGCGCTCTTCCTCAGTTACCTGCTGTTCGAGCAGCGTCAGAGCTTTTCCAGCGAATCCCGTGCGCTTGTCTGGATTGATCAGGTACTCCCAATCGAAGCCGCGATGACTGGCGATCAGGTGCGCCACATCGGATCGTCCTCGCCCCCGACAGAAGTCCACCAAATAGGTAACGATTGCTGATTCGGTGATCGTGAAACTGTCGGGGACCGGCGCGAAAAGCGCGACGCTTAACAGATCAACCAGCTGTTGATGGTATCTCGCATCCCAGACGAGGTTCGTCTCCCCATCGAAGGCCTCGACACTGGTTCGTGCCGCATCTGAATCGACCAGCACAATGCCCAAATCTTGAGGGTTGATGTCCGAGAGTATGGCCAGAAAGAGACCCGCTAGTGGATATTCGGCTGGATCGAGAACGGGACGGTTCGTGATCTCAAGGAACTCCGAAAAGGTCATGTCTTTTCCTGTGTTGACTTCTTACCCTTAGCTGCTTTTTTCACAGGCTTGCTTCCCTTGGGCAGAGATTTTACGTCCTTTACCGCCGCCTCCAGTTCCACCACGAGGCTATTTAGCTTCTGGGGTGACGAGTCCACGAGCGACACCTGTTGACGAGCCCAGTGGAGGACCATATTCGCCTTGACCTGCGCGACGTTTACATCGCGCGAGGCCTCGGTCTCTGCGATCCGCACCGCCGTCCAAGACTTGATGTAGTCGCGGAGAACCGAGACCACTAAGGTCGTCAGCGGAACGACCACTGAAATGAGCTCGGCTGCGTGGTCGAAGCCCTGCGAACGGACGACGTTCAAGGTGTCGCCATCTTCGAGCGCTCCTCGAAGCGCTTCGAGCAGCTCACGGTTGTCCGGCGACGTGCGGATCACAATTTCTGTCATGAATTTCACTCGCGATTACAGCCAGTCTTCGGACCCTTATTGTAGCGCTGCCGTTTTGAAATCACCCTATACTCCGGAGGATCCGAGCGGGAAATCAGCACGGTTCATAAGCCACATTTCCATCGCTCAGCGTAGATAGATCTAGAGGAAAAAAGCACCTGCAAATTGCGACTGGTGTCAGCGGTAGGAGCCGGACACGTACACGTACACTTCTGATCCCACCTGGGCGGGTCGCCCACGAATCGCAACCTAACAAGCATGCCTTCACCCTCAGCCGCCCTTCGGAGCGCCAACACATGGCGGGCAGCGGCCCTCGATTGGCTCGAGCGCAGCGGATAATCTCCGGGCTTCATTGGGATTCCTTCTCTTCACTGGGAGCAGTCTTTCGGTTCGCCAGCGCTTCAAGGTCCAGAACAGACCCATCGACGATTGACCGAAACACGAAACACAGCCCGTCCGATTCTTTGGCCTTCCGTGCTTCCAGCAGTGACCGTGCAGCTGCCCTGGAGCGTTCCGAGTGCAGCGGATAGTCACCGGGCTTCATACTGCCTCATTCTCGCTCTTGCATCGTTTATGCGCGCTGCCAGTCGTCCCCGAATCGTGTTTTCCTTTCCGGGCGGAATATGGAGGGGTGTCCACTGCCCCAAGGCTTCTCCACGTTCCTCTCGCTGTCGGCTACGCTCACGGGCGGCATTCATCCTTTCTGAAAGTCCGGTGCAATCGAGAGGTTTGTCCCAGCCATCCTCCGCTGCGCTCTCTTGCCGGGCAATCATCACAGCACGCGCAGCGGCCCTGGATTGCGGCGAGCCAAGCGGAAGGTCTCCCAATCCCTTTCCTGCAGCTGTTGCGGGCAGGGAGGGCCTTACTGCCCGTTCTGCGCGTGTTTTAATCATCGAGACTGTACTCCGGTGATGCGATTAGGTTAGCAGTTCCAAAGAAAATCGGACCGGGCCATCCAGTATCCTGCACCTCGGCTATAACGGACCTCACAAAGAGCCTTAATCCTCCACTGGTCCAGACCGGTGAGCTACGGGGTCATCTTCCAGTTGCGCGAGCGCGGATTCCGCCGCGTAAAACCCCGTTGCCGCATAGTGCACGAGAAGGTCATCAGCCACTTTAACAAGTGCCTGCGAATTTGCTGGTCCAGCGACGAAGCCATGCCGCAGGTCAAGTGACTGGAGTAGTTCCCACGGGATCGGAGCAATCAGATGAAACTTCTTTCTTAGGTAGGAGCAGCAGCCGCTAGGAGTGATTTCTCGAGCCGGAAAAACAAGGTTAGTGTTCACGTAATAATCCGCATGCGATGCTCGCGTTGAAAAGTATCTGATGCCATCAACTTTCTTCTCTTTAGTAACCCATTGAAGCAGCAATTGCGGAATTATGTACTCGGGAAAAAACGAGCCGACCCTAGAGTCAATTCGTATTGAGCAGGCTGCAATCAACGGCCAGCCCACAATACAAGCCGCGATGAATGCTTCGTTGTACCGGTTGACAAGATCTTGGGTGTGAGCTGGTGGTGGATCGGTCTTAGCCACACCTAAAACGTAGTTGTATAACTGCCACGCAAGGTGTGGCGGTAACTGAAAGTCCAGAACGGTGACCTCTTCTGCAATGCGGAATCTAGAGACAAACACGCTATCGAGATCAGGACGTCCAAGTTCCTCCCAACTAATCCAGATTGAGCTTCCAAGATAGAGACTCGGTAGCCCGGCAATGCTATACCGCTGATTCCGCACGAGTGCGCTTTTTTCGAACGGCACATGGAAAGTATCCTTCCGCGAAAGAGCACCTGTGGCTGCTGCCACTCTATCGCTCCGTAATCTGTAAAGAGGCGGGTGGAGCGTACATTCCAAAAAGTTATCGAATGTCGTACCAGGCGGTCGTGCGGAGAACCCGCTTAATGTAGTGATGAGACTTTCGAAGGCAGAGCCTTTCAGTGCTCTTTCAATTTCCGAATAAGCCAAATGTGGGTAGCCCTGCAAGTATTGCTTGACCGCGGCGACGATTTGTTGGGTAAGCTTCTTGATGTCCCGCCCGGAGCTTTTTACCCGGGTACATATCGCAGGAAAATCAGGATCAGCCAGTCCTTTAACACAAGAAAGATAGTCATCAAAGATTTGGGAAAGGAAAGAATCAAATGTGTGCTTTCCCGGCTGGAAACCGCTCCGAGGCAGAGAAACTGCATCGGATCCAAAAAACTCTGCAAGGTTCATAATGAGCGATTCTCAGCAGCAAAGTATAACGCTGGATTTGGGAAACCACACTATTCTGATGAAGCAATCGCCGCGGTCGCCTCGAACCAACTCGGCAATTTCCCATTCTGCGCGTATGCCTCAAGCTCCTGAGTGCTCATCCGATCGAAAAGATCGTTGAGGCTTACCTGCTCGCTACGATCAATCCATTGACCCGCAGAATTGATCTTCGCGTAAGCCTGGATAGCGGCGACAACGGCGCTGCCGGTCACATCCACATCGCCGGCCCTTTCGATGATTTTCTCCAATGCGGCTCGGATATTTCGCTGGCGTTTCGGGAATAGTCCAACAGCGTGTGCGTGTCGGTAAACGCTGGCGCGGTCAGAAAGCCCGTACTCCACAGCAATAGCAGCCGGACTGCGCCATGCAATGAAATCAGTCTCGATTTCTTCTCGTTCGACATGGGGGCAGACGGCACAATTGCGCTGGTGTCTTCCGAGATTTACAGGCTTTTCCGGGTCTTTCATGCTTGGATTCTAGCGTTTTATCCAATTACGCGAAAGTCATTAAGCAGTTAGAATCTGAATGTACCGGATAGCTACCGACCGATCATCGGGAGCGATAAGGCGGGCGCCTTCCCGTCCCGCCTTCCAGTGCTCCGATAAACGGGAAATTCACGGAAGGGTGACGTATGCTTCACACTGCACGCGTTGTATCGCCTACCTCCATGCAGGTGTGGAAACTCATCGAACAGGACTACACACTCAGGCTTTCCCTCGTAGCAAATGAATGGGCCACTGAGCACCTGAAGGCGTGGAACGCGGTCTTTGCCGAAGGACGCAAACGGGGAAATGCGGGCTACTACGGCCCAGCCTTGGTTGAGATGGAGATTGCGGACGCGAACAAGCGTGCAGAATGGTCTTATCAGACTTGCTGCGAAATATGGGAGGTTCAGGGCCGCCTGAAAAGCAGGCCTTTTTTCCGTGCAATCTTCGATTGGTGCCTTCAACCGATGTTTTCAACCCGCGAAGCTTGCTTTAAATCCAGATTGGAGCTTCATCGGAAACGCACCGCGGCGAGGATTCCTCAGGGCCGTTCTGCCATCGGTGGCCATATGAAACGAGAGATAGGTAAGATCCGGGCTGAATGGAACACTAAGTTAGAAATTGCTGCGCGCGATAACGAGTATCGGCAGCAACGGACACCCACCCAAGATCTAAAACCGGACCGCACATCAACCGCGCCCATTCCTGTAGTAATCGGTCCTGTTTTCACTTGGAAGGAATTAGAAACCCGGTTCGAGAATATCCAGTCCAAAGCACCGGTGCGGCATAAGATTTCGGTTTGGTTTACTGTGACGAAATCGCACTCGGGCTCTGTCACTGAGGAATGGAAAGTTGAGGGAAACTCGGCTTGCCGGGTGGAATTTGAGAAACTAGCGTCGATCGCTGCGCGAAAGCTTGGTTACACCACCAGCGAGAATGCGACTAAATACTGGCTTGACCGCGTTCGAGAGTGGATGCAACGGGAAAGGCTCGACAAAAACAGGGAGTTAGCATGGTTGCCTACTGGATACGAGGATTTTCAGGGGCATAGAGACACAACGCAGCATCTATTTACTGAAAGGATTGCTGAGCTGTCGGCGAAGTTCTGTTTAAATCTGATGGCTGATGACACCCCTGAATCGGTCATCGCGGTGCCTTCAGAACGGTCGAAAATTGCTGAGCGGCGAACGCGAGCATGGACGTGCATCCGCCTCGAAGCGTCCACCTAGTCGTTCAAAACTCGCTCTCATGCGGGCGGTATTTGCTACCTTGCAGACCGGTGATGAAGGCTTGAAATACTGCCGCACCGTGGATAGTTACAAGCCGCCAGTTTCCCAAGGTTGGAAAGATGCCGGTTGGCCCGGTTCCTACGCCAAAGCATATCCAGACCCGAAGTGGGCAAAGAAGATTCAGAACCAAAAGTCCAAGATACGGAGGCAGTTTGATGCCATGACCCCGAAGGAGCGGAGCGCAATCATCGGAGGGGTGAGTCGCCAACTCGCCGTACTTGCTGATGGCGAGTAAAAATCAGACTCGGGGGACCGCATAAACAGGGGCTGGAAGAGACGTTTTACTCGCCAGAGATTCGCGGCGAGTTGAAGGCTCGCGCTCAGTCTTAAGAAAATCGCGGCAAATACAAACGGCGCTTAGCCCTGGCTGGGTAACTTAAGCGCCGTCTGGGAGTATCTATGCCACGAGTTTCACATAAATCCACTCATGCCGCAAGCAGGCGCCTTGCGCGTGCCGTTTTCCTCTTACACAGTGCTGGCGAACAGTTAAGCGCTGCCAGCCATTCCTCCCCGGATCGGTACCACCGGAACCAACTGAACAATATTTCGATAGGACTCCGGGAGCTATGCCTACCGTTGTCCCTCATCGCGTCTAACCTGGAACGTGGAGGCCGCCAGTGAGCGCCCTTTGGCGGGACAATCCCGTGACACCAGCCCAGCAGCAGTTCGCCTTCCGTCCAAATCGAAAGCAAAACAAAGGAAAGCGGTCCTCGGTAGAGCAACCGAATGCGCAACCGAAAACGCTCTCCCAGGCCGCGATACTGCTTTCACTTCTGCGAAAAACCCGCGAAGCGGGCAATCCGCTCACCTTGCCTGAAATTCTCCAAACCGGAATCGCCCAATTCACGGCACGGATCTTTGAGCTTCGGGAGCAGGGCTTCGTGATCGAAAATGAGATGCAGCGCGCAGAGGATGGCCGCGTGCTTTCTCGTTATTGGCTGCGCCATGATCCTGAGAGGGACGGTGCGCAATGAAGGCCAATCCAACGCTACACAAGCAACGGCGCGCGAGAAATCCCAAAGTGGCGGAGCATGAGGGTATCGAGTGGAAGGAGTATCCTCGCATCCTGCCGGGAGAGTATTCCGCTTACTGCTCTTGGGCGAAGCGATACCATGACCCCGGAATGCATCGCTGGACGTGTCTGCTCCGCTGGGATGTGCTCTCAGACGATATGCAGCGGACAATTGCGAAGTGCATCCCCTTATGGTTTCCTCTCGGGAACGGAGAGAAACCGCGCGCTTCACGGCGCGGGAAGTACCTGCCGGAATGGGTGCGTGCTAACGGAGCTCCACCCACGCCGGGGGATCGGCTCTCGCCCAGGGTATTCATCCACCGAATGGCGCGCGTCGAAATTGGAGACACAAGCAGCGCGGTTCCCTATTCAGTCGTGAAGAGAATCCTTCGTTGGGATACCCGCTCCCCGCGTCATTCAATCAACAAGTCACACAGTCAGGATAGGCAGCAGGGAAGGCCCACAGAAGAAGGGGGTTCTGACCTGTGAACTGCGCGATTCTCAAAAGCCGCTGTGAGCTTCGGCCCTTGCCGGGGTCGAGGGTGCAACCCATTCCAACACACACCCAAGGGGCGGGCGTTCCGGTTTCCGGTTCGCCCGTCAAAGGCAAAGCAGCGCAGAAACGGAGGATTCAATATCCGCCGCGTGTCTGCAATCCATTGAAAGCAGAAGAGCTATAAGGATGCGTGACCATAACGTGACTAATCTCTCGGCGCGAAATTTGGTCCCGCGACGGCTCTTTCGCCTCAAAGCTGCGGCAGAGTATCTGAGTTTGAGTCCGTGGAAGCTACGGAAGCTGATTCAGGATCGACGACTGCCGGTAGTGCAGGACGGCGACGGCTCTCCCTTTCTGCGGGACGTGCGCGACTTGGACGCATACGTGGAGGACAACAAACGAATGACACCTCTCTGATTCTTCTTGACATCTTGCTTAGCGATAAGCATGATAATTCAATGAAGAAAAATCCAGCAGCTCAAGCACTCGGAAAGCTCGGCGGCAACGCGAGAGCGAAGGCTCTCTCAGCCGCTGAGTTGTCTGAGATTGCAAAGAAGGGAGCGAAGGCCCGCAGCAAGAATCTGACTGCGGCGCAGCGCTCCGAGATTGCGCGCAAGGCAGTTGAGGCGCGCATTGCGAAGCACGGTCAACGGAAACAGAAGGGAGAAAGTAAGTGAGACGGCCAAAGGGTACAGGGTGCCTCTATCAGCGGCCCGATTCTCCGGTGTGGTGGCTCAAGTATTCCCGTTATGGGAGAGCCTACCGGGAGTCGAGCCAGACAACCGACAAACGGAAGGCGGAAAAGATGTTGCGTAATCGCTTAGCAGAAATCAGAACCGGGACGTTTGCAGGACCGCAAGCAGAACGCGTGCGCGTGCAGGAATTAGCGGAGGATTTGATCCGTGATTACCGAATCAACGCTCGCAAGAGCCTTGAGGATGTTGAAACGCGTTGGACTCTGCATCTGCGGCCCTTCTTCGAGGGAATGAAGGCCATTGATGTTACTAGCGAACTGATCGCGCGCTATGTCGATTCTCGCCAGAAGGAAAGCGCGAAGAATGCCACGATCAACAGGGAACTGGCCGCCCTGAAGCGGATGTTTCGCCTCGGATCTCTGGCGACTCCTGCGAAGGTGCTCAGGATGCCCGCGTTTCCTCATCTTCGGGAGAACAACGTGCGCAAGGGTTTCTTGGAGGATGCGCAGTTTCACGTGCTGGTGCAGGATGCGGAACTTTGGTTCCGCGCGCTTGTGGAGTGTGGCCGCACATACGGCTGGCGAGTCTCAGAACTGGTCAACATGCGCGTGGAGCAAGCGGACATTGCGCAGCAAGTCATCCGCCTTGAACCGGGGACCACGAAGAACAGTGATGGGCGCGAAGTGTTCATGACGGAAGCTGTGCGCGCGCTGCTGTCCGCGTGCGTGCGCGGAAAGGCGACAGCTGAGCCTGTGTTCACTCGTGCTGATGGTTCGCCTGTGCGTGACTTTCGCGTGACGTGGGAACGCGCGTGCACCCGCGCAGGAGTCGGGCAGACGATCTGCGGTGATTGCTCAACTGCGATGGACTCAGGCAGAGCGTGTCCAAAGTGCAAGAGCCAGCGGTCGGTCTATTCCGGCCTGATCTTCCACGATCTGCGCAGGACAGCGGCCCGCAATCTACGGCGCGCGGGTATCCCTGAAACGGTCATCATGAAAATCGGCGGATGGCGCACCCGCAGCGTCTTTGAACGCTATGCCATCGTGAGCCGCACGGACATTGCCGACGCGATGCGGAAGCTGCAACAGAGCGAGCGGGAAAATCAGATAGGTCACGAAATAAGTCACGTTGCGAGCGTGACGCCTTCCGAAGCTCTCCCCAAGAGCATCAATTAAATTATTGGGCATCAATCTATTAGGGGTTGGTGCCGGGACGGGGGGTCGAACCCCGATGGGCCGAAGCCCGGCGGATTTTGAGTCCGCTGCGTC
>Ga0335073_10000385_pt1 | contig 57311 bp, 38 predicted proteins | sample Lox_Sample_22_FD_207093 | JGI IMG/M metagenome (GOLD analysis project Ga0335073, IMG submission 207093) | Soil microbial communities from Loxahatchee National Wildlife Refuge, Florida, United States - Lox_Sample_2.2 | ecosystem: Environmental > Terrestrial > Soil > Wetlands | place: USA... | reverse complement strand
CAGCAGCAACACCCCCAGCGTGACCGCCAGGATCTTGTAATAACCGTACTCGAAGTTCAGGATGAGGTAGCTGTCCTCGCGGTACTTCAGCATAATTCCCAGCAGCAGCGATGCCCAGACGATCGATGCCTCCCCGAAGATCAGGATCAACGTGCGCGCGGAGTAATGGACATTGAAAAGTCTGATCACTTTTTATCTTGGCCTGTTTTGCTCGATATCGTTAACGATAGTTGTGAGGCTCCGCCGCCCCGGGGTCCCAACCAGAAGAGCTCGGATCGACTAATGCGTTCGGAGCCGGAGGCGGAATCTCATTCGTGTCGCGATCTTCGCGACTTCCACGGCCCAATCCAATCGGGAGAGAACGCCAGGAAAGCGTAAATATCACGCTGTGGAGTGTGCTCCCACACGCAGATGCGACAGCGCAGCCTGATGTCGCAGTCTGATCGTTGAATTGGTAGCTTCCCACTATGCTCCAATGCCTGCCAATACGCTCTTGCATTGCGACACCAGCAAACCAGTATTGGTAGGTGCTTCCGACTATTGCCGACGAACTGGTTTTTTGGACGCTGCTGAGTCTCGTGAATCCAGCAGAGAAATTGGTTAGCAATCTTCCGAAGAAGTTGCGGCTCGCCGATAATTCCGAGACATCGGTGGCGGCGCCGGCAAACAGACCGGATCCGCTGGTTACAAGGTGCTGGTAGTACGCTGAAATGCGTTCCCTCTCCGAGAAACTGTAGCCGAGAGAACCGCCGGCAGTATAGCCTTCTTGATGGGAAGATATCGGAACTGGAATCGTGACTGGCCCAAGAGCGACAGTTTCCGTGCTACGCGCGCTTACGAATTGCGGGCCCGCGGCCAGCGAAAAGCTTATGCGGGGAGAGAGGTTATGTAAATAGTCCAGTTGTATGGTATTTGCACTCGTGGCGGCGCTGCCCGGGTAGCTCCAATATTGATAGCCATAGGACGCGCCAAGTTCTGAGTTGGGGCTAAGTTCGTAATTGTAGCCCGCAAGTCCTGTTGTCTGTCGACTGTTAATCGCATTTGCTTCGAAGTACTGCGTGGTCGAAAAGGCGCCGACAAACACAAGATTGGCCCGTGGTGAGAGTGTGTGTTGGATTTCACCTAACGCGGTTTCTGCAAGGTGCCGAATACGGAATCCGCCGTAATCGTTGGTACCATAGTAGTCCGATGTCCCGGCGCTAGTTCCAGATTCGAGATTGGAAGCACTTGAACCGCCGGAGCCGGAGGAACCGAAAGTAGCACCTGGGCCGACATTGAGATAGTCTTCGGCCAGCAGGGTCGTTCTTGGACTCCATGCGACGGTTTCTCCCGCGACTATTTGTTGAATAGTGTGCCCGGACAACGGAGATCCAGAATCCTGATTAAACAGCACACCTCCTCGGTAGCCAAGAGTAGTATCGAATCGCCGAATTTTCTTCACCAGAGTCATCACACCTACGACGCGCGGACTCGAATATTCCTGAAACGGATTCCCGGGCCCGTTTGCAGGCGTGAAGTCGGCGTATTCATTCACATTGAAACCGGCGATCAGGTAACTGGGGAGAGGCGGCTCTATATCGTACAGGGCAGGCCCGGCGCTTGAATCTTGATCTCCCTGTACCTGCTGAAAAGAGACTGCCCTCGTACTGGCTTGCGCTGGACCGACTACGGGCGGCGAATCGTCTTGTGTCAAAGCAGTGTTCTCCTGGTCGGGCAGGACAGCGTTCTGGCCGTCTAGGGACAGGCCTGTGGTCGACGGCTCACGTTGTGTTTGCGGACTGTTCTCCGCGTCGGCTACCGTTTGCTCCGTGTCTGAGTCATGAGCCTCGCGAACCTGATCATGCGCGACATCTTGCCGTATCTGTCGTCCCGGTTCTGATTCCCGTTGGGGTTGATCGCCGTCGACGATATTGCTGCCCTGCTCTTGTGTCTGCGTGCTTTCTTTCTGCTCGGCCGTAGGCTCTGTTTGTTTTTGGCTTTGGCTGTCGTCCAGTTCGCTGCTCTGAGACAGCGATGGAGAACCCTGAGCAAGTGCCTTCTGTTCCTGGTTTCCGTATGTAGGTGCGGGGGGCTGGATTGGGGCACAGGCCGTAGTCAGTAGGATCAGCCATATCGAAAGCGCACACGCGCGATTCCGTTTTCTCAGGTTTTCCATAATGCAATGGACGCCTTACGGGGCACGGCGTATGAGAGCTAACATTATGACCTGTTTAAGAGTCAGGAAACCCGTGGAAGAGACGAAAATTCATTGAAAATTAACGTTGAAGTAAACCCAGGAAGCCCCTTTTCGCATAACATTGGTTGCCATCAAAGTTGTTCGGTATCCCAATCGTAATCTTAACCGCGGGTTCAAACCTTCACGGGTGCACATTGGCGGTGTCTGCTAACGTTACGGTCTGTAGCAAAGAATTCCGGGAGACAAGAGATGGCTACGCTTTTGCGGTGCCGTCAGACACGCGCGGTCCGGACCGACCGGTAAGCGCCGAATCCGGATTTGCTGGTGTTATAGGCATTGTCGTCGTCATCGGAATTCTTGGTCTTAGTATCTATTTTGCGTGGCTCTATCTGATCTGAAAATGCCCATTGCATGCAACGATCCCTACCCATTCAATGGAAGGTCTTCTTAAAAGTCGCTCGCAAGCATGCCTTTCTTCTGTGGGTTTAGACAGCATTGTATCGAACGGACAAAGATGTGAAATCATCGCTCGCCAGAGAAGAGGGGATTGACGTCGTCGCGTCGGGGGTTGCCAACCGGCACGCCTCTGCCAAATTCTCCATTGACGAGTTTCTTCGTGTTCATTCGGACGGCATCGCTGTCGCCCTGACCATTCTTGCAGCAATTAGAATTTTGGTTTTCGCGGCCGCATTTCCCCTCTCCAACAACACCGACGAGAAATTCCACTTCCTGTCGATTCAGATGTACGCTCAAGGGCATCTTCCCGGTAGGGATTTGCCACGAATGGATGCTGGCTTCGCCAGGAATTTTCTACTTTATTGGTCGCCCGAGTACGGTCTTACCCAGGAGGAGTTGAATCGGAATGGTTTGAGAACTCCTCCTTATTGGCTCGCCGCCCCGGCTCGGGATTCGGTCATGAATCGGCCATATTACGCCGAAAAACTTAGGACATGGTTGGACAGACGGAACTACGAAGCCCAAGCCCCCCCTTTTTATTACATAGCAGCCGCTGCCTGGTACGATCTCGGAGCTGCGCTGGGAATTCAGGGGTGGGCACTCGCTTATTGGGTGCGGTTTCTCAACCCCGTTATTTACGGCTTATTCGCCTGGCTCTCCTACAAATTCACCCAGAAGGTATACCCAGATCGGACATTTGTTTGCCTGGCAGTTCCTGCGCTGATCGCCGTTTTTCCACAAGATGTATTTTTCGGGATGAACCGGGATGTGCTTTCTCCCCTCATGTGCGCTGCCGCGCTCTTGTTAATGATGCATGCGGTCGCCGGAGAAATCGTGCACGAACGACTACTGCTGCTGGCCTCGTTTGTTGTGGGGTTGGCTTTTCTGACTGAAGTTTCTAATTGTGTGTTATTCGCTGTGCTGGCAGGCGCGTTTTGGATTTGGGGACGACGTTCCGTGGCCACACCGGTTCGGAAGTTGGGATTTTTCGGTATCTCCGCTGTCTTGACTTTCACGCTGCCGCTGCTGTGGATGTGGCGCAATTACAAGGTGATGGGGGACTTGACCGGGGGTAGCGCAAAAATGCGCGACTTCGGCTGGACGGTAAGACCCCTGGCGGAGGTCGCGCATCATCCTCTATTCACTTGGCATGGCTTGTCTCACTTCTTGGGCGAGCTTATTGCGAACTTCTGGTTCGGGGAATATGTTTGGCACAATCTGCCGATGTGGTCCGCGGGAGCAGAGCGGTTCTATATAATCTCATCGGTCTTGACGGTGTTTGTTTTTGCTGCAGATTTTGTGAGGCGACGCAAGGCGCTTCCTAGGGTTCAACTGTGGGCCGGATCTGCGGCAATGTTCTTAGTGGGCAGCTCTGTATTGTTCCTGGCTGCGATCTCGCTTCCGTTTGACTTTCACGGTTTTCAGTATCCGTCCCGTTCTTACCCCTACTTTGTATCTGGGCGGATTGTCTCGGGCGCGTTATTGCCTTTCCTCTTGATTTACACGGGCGGCTTAGAACTTGTTGCGGAACGTTTTCGCCGCCTGATACCACCCTGGAGCGCGCTCGTGACTGTGCTCTTGTTTATTACGTTTTCCGAGTTGCTGGTGAGAAGGGTCGTGTTCTCAAGCCCTTATAATTTCTTCGCCCTGCTCCGAGGGCATGGTTAGACTGATCATCAAGTCAGCTGTCTGCCGAGGGCCCCGGGTGTCGGTTAGATTATGAATCCAACTTCTTCCTCTGTTGCAGTAAGCGGTTCGAGAGTCAGGCAAGAAACTCTGTCTAGCGACGGAATAGAAGTGTTGCCGGCCGGTGCGCCATCGGCCGCCTCAAGCGTCAGCGTCGACCGAGCAGCCACAAGCAGCCAACCTTTGTTCTTTACGGCTTCCGTGGTCGCCTTTCGTTATGCTGGCTTCATCCTCTTGCTCGCGATCACATGTAACACGATCCTCGCCGTAAGTTTGCCGAAGAAGACTAGATTCGGGGCCGAGCTGGGTGCAATTGCCGTATCTATCGCAGAGGGAAAAGGATTCAGCTCTCCATTTGGGGAACAACCACCACGCCCGTCCGCTTGGATGCCACCGCTATTTCCGTACATCCTCGCGACCATATTCCGCATTTTCGGTGTATCTACCGTTGCCTCTTTTCGTGCGGTAACCGCTTTCAACATCGTCGTAAACGCAATCACCTGCCTGCTTCTCTATAAGTGCGCCGGACAAGTATTCGGGCACCCTGTTGGACTTTATTCTGCTTCCGCCCTAGCCAGTTTCCCTCTCGTGTTTTATCCCCTAGTGTGGATGCGCTTATTCCCTGCCAACGCAGTTGGCAGCTCAAGAAGTCTATTCATCCTGCCGACAAATATCTGGTACAGCTCTTTGTCCGCGCTCGCCATCCTATTGCTGATTTGGCAGACGTTAAATTCTCCGCATTGGAGCGTTTACGGGATCACGTGGGGTGTAAGTTCTCTGATAAACCCGACCATTCTTGCTTTGGCACCAGCCCTTGTAGTGTATCTGCTAAGGCAGCGACGACAGAATCGGCGTTACGTGGCGCTAGTCGGGTGTGTTGCCATTCTGTGCGTCTCGCCTTGGTTGGCCCGCGACTATCTGGTGTTTCACCGTCTGATCCCGATACGCGATAACTTCGGAGTCCAGCTGAAACTGGGAAATCTGCCCGGTGGGAAGGGGTTATTCAACGGCGACACTTATCCCGGCTCTAATCGATACGAATTGAAGCGCCTTATCGATATGGGGGAGGCTGAATACAACGCAGCCGCAACACGGGAAGCCCTGAACATCATCCGTGCTCATCCGGCTGAGTTTGTTGCCAATACGATTCGCCGCGTTGGGTATTGGTGGATGGGCATTCCTATGGAATCGCAAACGCTCGGCAGTTTGCGGTTCCTGAAAAATCTCCCCCTTTCGGCCTTTTCCCTGCTTGCCTTTTGCGGGGCAGTTCGTGCTGTGCGAACTGGAAACCGCGGCGCGTTGTTGTTCTTGTCAGTGCTCTTGCTTTATCCAACAGTTTATTACGTGACTCAAACGTTCTCTCTAGGGTACATGTATCCAATTCATCCGGAAATGTTGGCATTGGCCACTTCAATCGTATCTTGGAAAAAAGGGAACTGAGGGCAGAAACGATCAGGGAAGGTATCGTTGTTCGGCCCACCCGACTCGTTTGTGGCTGGGCCGAGCTGTAACATCGATCCTCGCGTCTCTTTCCAGGAAGGCCTCGGGATACTGCTGCTGAGGATAAGCGTCTAATGCGCGTATTGATCGCATCACGAGTTTCGGAACAAGCATGCCATCTTTAAGAGCGCAACCAAAACTCGGATTCCCTCTCAGAGAGCACTCCTCTGCATCAACGCCGTCAGCCGGAGAACGCCGGATTGATGAGTTTGTGAGACGCCATGCCTCGCAAATCGTCGCCGTTTTGTGTCTTTACGCTGCTATTCGAATTCTAGTATTCATAGCCGCTTTTCCGCTCTTCAATAACGTTGACGAGAAATGTCATTTTCTGTCGATCCGCATGTATGCTCAAGGCCAACTTCCTAGTAGAGAGTTGCCACTGATTGATAGCGAGTTTTCGAGAATCTATCTTCCTTATTTTTCCCCGGAATACGGGCGTACATGGGAGGCGATGGAGCGGGAACGAACTACCATACCGATCTTTCGCCTCTCATCGGAACTTAAGGAGTCCGCCCTCACTCGAGGTTACTACTCCTGGAAACATGCTCAATGGGCACGAACCCCGAATTATGAGGCGCAAGGTGCGCCCCTTTACTACGTCGTGGGTGCAGGATGGTACCAGCTTGGAACGGTTTTAGGTATTCGAGGCTGGGGCCTCGGTTACTGGATGCGACTTCTTAACCTGCCGGTCTATAGCCTGTTCGTCTGGCTTTCCTATATCTTGGTGCGCCGGATCTACCCGAATCGTCCTTTTCTTTTCGTAGGGGTTCCAGCATTGCTCGCGGTCTTTCCCAATGATCTGTTCTACGGCATGAATCGAGACGTGCTCTCTCCTGCCCTGGGTGTGTTAGCAATACTGCTGATGACTGACAGCGTCAAGAAGAATGAAGAATCCTCTCGACCGCTACTGCTTGCGTCATTGCTGGTCGGACTCAGTTTTATCCTCGAGGTCTCCAACTGCATTTTTTATCTTGCCTTAGCCGTCACTCTTGGGACCTGGATGTGTCGTTCTGAGGTTTCGAGCGAGCGCAAGGTTTTGGTCGGAGCCGGCAGTGTCGGAGTCTCCTTAGCGCTGCCAATACTTTGGATGGTTCGGAATTACATCGTGATGGGAGATCTGACCGGCAGCCGCGCGAAGCTTCAGTGGTTTGGCTGGACGCTCAAGCCGCTGCCAGAGATGTTCCACCATCCGCTATTCACCGGGCGAGGATTAGTTTACTTTCTGGTAAATCTTGTACGAGACTCCTGGCAGGGTGAAATCAGATGGTGGGGAGATCCGATGCGGTGGGGGACAGCCGACAAGTTCTATATACTCTCAACCGGATTATTCATACTGGTTTTTACGGTGGATTTCATACGCCGAAGGAAAATACTTTCTGACATCCAAGAATGGACTGGCTGGCAGTTTATCCTTTTGAACGCAGCCGGAGTTGCTTTCCTGGCCGTGATTTCGCTGCCTTTCGACTACCATGATTTCGGTTATCCCTCCCGAGAGCATCCTTTCTTCGTTTCGGGGCGAATCATCTGCGAGGTTTTGTTGCCCTTTGCGGTCGTCTATCTCAGCGGGATGGAAGTTCTGCTCCACCCATTTCGCAAGTGGATTCCCCCCATAGCCGTGCTCGCCTGCGTGCTGCTGTTTGTCAGCGTGTCGGAGATCCGGGTGAGAAGCGTTGCATTCAGCAGTCCCTATAATCTCTTCGCTCTGCTCCAAAAACCGCCCTACACCGCTGTAGCTGGGGAAGCAACCCCGACGGGAAGTCGACAGGTCAGATGAAAACCAGTTACGACTCCGTTCCTAGAACGCACGAGAGTGTTCTGCGCTCGAGATTGTTCATCCCCACCGACGCAATACAACGAACGGCGGCGCCGCTGTCGCTATTCATCATCATACTGTATGCCTGCATCGTGAACTATCCATGTGCCCGGTGGGGAGTGCCCTCTGGAGATGATCGAGTAGTTCACATCACCTACTTTCATTTTTTTGACGAACAGCTTCAGACCGGAGAGCTTTATCCGCGATGGATCAGTGGATTGAATTTCGGAGCCGGGAGCCCGATCTTCTTTATTCAGTATCCCCTCCCTTACTATGCCGCCGCAGGACTGCGGCGAGTGTTCCATCTCCCGGCAACCCTGGACGGTCAGGCTCGCGCCCTGGGTCTGTTCCTGCTATGCACCGGCGTTCTTTCGGGGATATTTGTATGGCTATGGTGTCGCCGTCTGGCAAACTCCACAGCTGCGATCTTCGCAGCAATCGTGTCCCTTACGTTGCCCTATACATACAGCTGCGACGTATACACAAGGGTAACGATTGGAGAATATAGCGCTCTGGCGTGGGTACCACTCGCACTCTTCTTTTGTCATCAACTCAATGCTCGACGGGCATTTGCTGTTGCGGGCATCGCTTTCGCGTTTGCGATGGTCATTTTCTCAAACGTCCTTACCTCTGTTTTGTGTGTACCCTTTCTGATTCCATATGCTCTGTGTTGTGTCGGTTGGAGGAGGTTACGCGAGACTACCGTGCTGATGACCTGCGCGCTCTTTCTAGGTGCGAGCCTGTCGGGTATTTATTTGTTGCCTATGATCGTTAATAGTCGCCTTTTCAGCATGGAACATTTAGTGCGATTAGGTCCGGATATCTTTTTCTACAAGCTTCACCTATTTCCTTACGGGCAACACCTATTCCCGACAGGCAGTTTCCAATTGAAGACGCTCGACGTATTCAGTTGGGTGCTCGGGACGGCAATTGCTGTTAATTTTATGATCCAAATTAGAGGCAGTGAGGGGGGCGCGCAAAAGCTTCTGTCGGGAATTGCCGCGGTTTTTCTCCTGTTTCTATGCAGCGCCCCGCTCTTGTCCTTCGCGGGTTTCGCGGGCCATCAGGAGATAGCCGGTCCACGGGTCATCGCGGTGCGTAGCCGAGTCTTTCTGGCTTCGTTTCTTACACTGGAAATGGCGCTTTTCGCTTATGCGAGCCTGCGAAGTCGTGTGAACCCGCTCGCCCACTTTCTCGTAGCTAGCTGTTTGACTTGCTGTTTTATAGCCACAAGATGGAGCGATGCGATATGGCAACATGTCCCGTTCTTATGGAACATCCAGTTTCCTTGGCGCTCCGCGGGGCTATTATCAATATTTGCTGTCGGACTATTCGCTCTCGCCCTCCAGACTTGCCTCAACTCACAATCGTCAACACATAAACCAATACTCGTTGGGCTCATAACCCTAACCGTCCTCATTAACGTCAGTGGAGTTTTTGTCTTTGACACGTTAAGCGCCTATGTTCGTCATTATCCGGCGCGTGTTTTGTCAAAGATAGAAACCATGTATCCCTCCTACGCGACGGTGTCTCGTTTACCGACATCGGCCGAGCTTGGGGCAAATGACGGACTGGCGGACGGCGTGGGCTTCCTGGATGGACTTGGAGTCGCCAAACTTCAGACGGTCGATGCCAGGCATCTGCAATTGCAGGCAAGCTGTCTGAATACTTGCACGCTGGTCGTTAAGCTGGTCTACTATCCACTTTGGCACGCGCTGGACTCCTCGAAGCAGCCAATTCCATTGCGCGCAGCCTCCGCACGACCCGGCCTTACGCAATTATCATTGGGTCCAGGCTTCCATGAGGTCGATCTTGAGCTGTCAGGTACTCGTTCAGAGAGCTATGGGGCGTGGCTGAGTCTGTGTTCCGCTATTGGCGTGTTCATGCTGTTTTCGCTCTGGCGCCGCCAACCGAAGCTCCGTGGTGCCCACGCTGGTTGATGTTGTGATGGAGCGGTGGTGGCTGAATTTGGAACTCAGCCACTACCGATTAGGTGTATTCATGGGAAATTAACATTTCAGTCTCAATTTAGAAACAAAACCTGGCTACACTTTCCCGCGTGTCTGTGTGCGAGACGATGAAATCGGCCCTCACTTTGCTTCTGTGTCTTTGTGCACTGACCGGTTGCGGCAGCAGCGGTAACGAGAGCTCGAATATCACCGGTGCTCTTTCGGGCAACTGGCAAATGACGCTGGTCAGGCATAACGACGCCACTCAATTCTTGTATTCGGGTTTCTTGCTGCAATCGGGAAACTCTATAACCGGAAGCTTGATATTGAATGCAGGCAACGGCTGCGGCGGCGTTGGACCCGTTACCGGAACTGTCAATGGCCAAAACTTCCAGATGGACGTGAATGACTTCGGAGGAGATTTGAGCCTCACGGGAAGTTTGCCGACGTCAGGAAGCTCCACGGCAAGCTCGAGTGCTATCTCCATGTCCGGCCAATTCTCGACCCTCGCCAACGGATGTAATTTCTTCTCGTCCTCAAGCGGGACTTGGACTGCCATCCAAGTCGCGCCAATTTCAGGTTCCTTCCATGGGACCTTTGTCTCAACAGAAGGAAACGGCACTCTCACTGTGACAGGAACGCTGAACCAATCGGCAAACATCGGCGCCAGCAACGCCCAATTGAGTGGAACTATAGCGGCATCGAGCAGCGGTACGCCTTTCTGTCCGTATCTGACTACGGCGACGATCTCAGGCATAATCAGCGGCACCACGATTACGGTGAATCTGTATGGTCCCAACGGCGCACAGATCGGCGCGATACCAGCTGGCGGTGCCCCTTTACTGGCAGGAACAGTCACTCCAGATGGCAAGTCGCTGAGTGGCAGTTATAAACTCTTCGAGCTTTCTTCCGCATGTCTCCAAGACGAGGGAAACATGGCGATAACCTTCCCGTAAGACGTCCCATTTGACGGCGGGCTCCTCGATTCGAGATCCGCAGTGATTCCCGTTATCACTTCTTTTCGCGCCGCCTAAGGTCATTCTCACGATCGGCCGCCAACTTCTGTTCCGAGCCAGACGGAGCGAGTTGCTGTTTAATCCAGTCGAAGATTCTCTGTCCCGACGTTCCTCCAACACTGGCTATAAAGTCCTCGCTTGTGGTGTATGTAGATATGGTTACATTGGGACCGGCAGCGGCGCGAAGCTTCTGCATCGCAGCATCGGGCGTTACAGTGTCATCCCCCAGGAATTGCAGGCGCACTCGCTGTGTGGCGAGCTTTGGCAACCAAGTAACGGGATCGAGAGGTTGCACCTTCTTCAAGAACTCCGGAGTTACATAGTTACGTCGTTCGTCTTCGGGCACCAGTGTTGATTTGGCTAACCAGTCGGGCCAGTCTCCCCAGGGATCAATCAGGTCCAGAGTCTTGATTCTCGGGTCGACGGCGGCTGCCATAATGGCGATGCTTGCCCCGGAGCCGTCGGCATACATCCCGACCCGTGTCATGTCTAAGTCCCCGCGCTTTTGCAGATAGTCCAGCACATACTGCACATCGTGGACGGACTTGCCCAATGCCTCCTGCAATTCGCTGACGAACCATTCCTTCATAGGACGATTGCGATACCGCTGACCCGTCAGCGCCGACACAAATCCGACGGCGGCAAAGCCGTTCTTCGTGGCAATTTTCGCAAAGTTGTTATTGACGAAGCGATTTTTATCCGAGGGAAAGCTATAAAGATAAAGAATGACTGGCGGCTTCTCCACTCCCACAGGCTTGATCACGTAAAGGTCAACCTCATCGTCCTTCCGCCATTCCATCTCTAGGAAGTCACGCGTAAATTCAGGAAAAGTGCCTTGCAATGCCAGTGCCGGGGGACCGGGGTTGGAATCTGCGGGCAGGCGCAGGGTGGTCCAGCTTTCAGAAGTCGGGGTACTCGTTAACGTCTTTTCCTTGGGGGCAGTTTTGTCACCACCATCTTCTCCGATCTGAGGGTTGGAGTTGGTCGAATTTGACACGGTTGCCGGTTTTTTCGCAGAAACCTGAGCCGTGGCGACAATCGCGCTCAGACAAAACACTGACACCACAATGAAAGCTAAAGTACGTTTCAGATGGGATCTTAGTAACGCCGACATTTTCAGCACGTCCTTTTCCAGTTCAGAATTATTCTCGAACAAAAACAGCACTTAACCTAAAACGAGGCAGGCTGCCGTACCGGCAACCTGCCCCTTATTTTGTACTACGTTCCCTGTTTCGACCTCAAATCAGCTCTACTGAGAAGAGCCGGTCGAGATCGTCGCCACGCCAGTGCCGCTCAACTGCTGGCTGCAATCTGAAGCACCCACATACGGCTTGCAGTTCGTAGCGCTTGTCGTGGTTGGATTCATCTTCACCTTGATTTGGCTTGAAGAATCTCCCGCTGCTGTATTCGCCACAATCTTGGTGACTTGGAAGACTCCATTGAGCTTATTGGGGAGCGTGCCGCCATTGGTAGATACCGACATCGAGATCCCCGATCCTGTTGCCGGTTGGTACTGTGCTTGCGAGGAGCACGAGGTGGTAAGCAACCCAGGGAGGTTGGTGCAGGTTGCGCCCGCAGGTGCGCCCGCGCCAGTCGCCGTGGAAGTGATGCAAGGAGTGCCGTTGTTCGCGCCACCGGTGCAAACTCCGGTGACTGGCTCGGTGCCGCAGGTTTGGGTGTAATAAAACTTGAGGTGGTTGGTGGGTGCTACTAGGTACTTGCTGATTGCTAGCACGACGGGTGCAGTTACCATCTGACCGGTTGCAGTCTCGCAGAAGTTCGGTCCTGAACCCTTGGTGCACTGATCATTGGCGCTGCAAGCAGCTCCGGCATTGCCAGAACCGGAAGAGCAGGTGCCACCGATTGGAATGATGGCGCCGCCAGCATCGCCGCCCGATTCAAGGCAAGCCCCACTCGTGACGCCCGGGTTAGTAGGCACGCCCGCGTCGCGGATAGTTCCGTTGGTCACCGAAATTGGAAGAACTCCATCCCATCCCGACGAGGCGTCGGTATGAGATCCGGGGTTCTCGTTACTAACAATGCCCACGCTCGCATTGAAAACGTAGTGGGAACGGACATAGCGGGTGAGCCCGTATCCAGGAAGACCGAATGCAGTGGTCCCTGAGAGGACGCCAACCTCGGGGTCCTGGAAGGGCAAATAGTCGGCCACAGAATCCTTTGCGGAGTTGCCGATGTCGGACTGCGCATACGCAATCAAACCCTCGGTTCCGTATGGATCTTCAGCGGCTGTGCAGTGTTTTCCACCAGTAACCGGGTCGACATAAGCCGTATCGCAATACGCACGCAACAGCGACCATGCACGATAGGTTCCGTCAACCAGATGCGGGAACGGGTTGCCGCTAAAGGCCGAGTTGATATCGCAATTCGTATCCGCAGTGCAGGAGGGAATCGCCCCTTGACTATAAGTCGGGTAGAGTGGGTCAACTCCGTCCAACTGGAGGTAGCCGTAGCTGGTACTGGTAACGCTGCTGAAGTTACCGAAGCTCCAGAAGTTATAGCCGAGCGAGTCTGAGACGTTGCAGACGCCGCCCGTGCCGCCTGGACACGCCGATCCCTTTTCCATTTCACCGGCGCCAATCACGCGATTACGCGTGCCGGTTGTGCCGTCAGCCGCGGCGGCGCAATTCTTGCTCAGAGGGTCGTCACCCGCTCCATTCTGCGGATTGATGTTGGCTTCCTGGGAAGTCCAAGGGACTAGTGTGTTGCTGTTGCCCACCGAGGAGCCATCGACGGCACCCAAGGAACCGCCAAAGATGTCGAAGGCGCCGAATTCGGTCGTATTCATTGTGCCCGAAAGTGCTTCGCGCTGCATCAGGTGGATTGCGAAGTTCGTCGATGGGCCGGTTTTCCCGATGATGCTGGAGCCGTCACCGAAGGTCGGGTTATCGCCGGCGCAGTCGTTGCCGGCGAACATATAACCTAGCCAGTTGACTCCGCCAAGGCCGCCGGCATAACCGTGGCCCGAACCGATCAGGCCGCCAGTATTGTCGGTTAAATTGTTGTAGACGTAGTTCCCGCCGCTCTTGTACCCGAGGCCGCTCGCGTTTTCACGGTTGGCAAAGAATACGATCGGGTCCTCCCCGACCGGTATGCTGATGATGGTGGTCGGAACCGCCGTGCCAGTAATGGGGTCACTCGTGCCGGGTAGGCCAAAGTCCACCGGGTTCGCGCTGGAGCTTGTGTAGGAGCTCTTGATGGGAAGAGCAACGTGTGCGTCTCCGGCGGCGTTTGGTTGATAGCCTAAGCAATTCCACGGAGCGGCTGGCGTTCCACTCGCATTGCAGTTGGTGCGCGCCGTGGCGAAAAGGGCATCTTCCGCGCGAATGTCAGTCATGCCAGTGGTGATTGGGTGGTTGTTAACGGCAGAGTAGACGTCGGCCGGAATAGATGTATCGTCACTGGTGCCTCCGTTGAAGAGGGCCGAACTGATGTTGTTGGTCGCAGTTGCTAAGGAACCTACGTTCGATACCACCTTTGGCCCCTGCGCCATGAAGGAGCGGTCGCCGACGGTAGAATCAACTTGGTTGTATGCCCAGGCATCCGTGTCAACCCCAGGAGCAGCGCCGCAAGAGCCGCCGGTGCAGTTGACCCAGGCAACCCAGTAAGTTACCTGCTCCGGCAGAATCTTCGAGTCGCGATTGTCGACGAGGCTGACCGCATTGCCGCCCGCCGCGCAGCCGCCAGCTCCGCAGCTGGTGCCCTTCGTCGTGAAGTGATGGACAGTGACAGTGGAGCCGGTCGGAAAGCTCGTGGCGGCTATCAGGGCGGGAGCAATCTCGTTTACGACAGAGACGCCGAAGCCTTGGTACATGGCTGACGATCCCGCCGACATGTAGTGAACGCAAGGAAGTGTCGATGTCCCGATAACGTACGGACACTGCGCGGTTGCGCTTGGAACCACGGCGAACGCCGCAGTGAACACCAGCGCAACCAGCAAGCTTTTCATCTTTGTCATGCAAAATCTCCTTTTCGGAAATTAGTTAGGGCGTTGGTGGGGGGTGTCCCCGGTTGGCGCCACAGGCAGAGTGTGCCAGCAGGCCGTGAGCACTATTGGGTTCCTGGGTGAAAAACAGCGTGAGTAGTATTGCGAAGTCGTGTGATGGGAGTATGACCGAAATGTCAAACTCTTATGAATTTTATTGATATGCCTGATTCAAACTTGTGGAAATCGCGCCCCGAAACTGCACGTTACGAAATGAAGGTCGTCTCACCCCAAATGCGAGTATTGGCCTTTTTCTGTTCGAGAATTTATCGAGTTCTGTAATCCGATTTTAACTTAGCTGTCATCGGACGGTAACACTTACTGGCTAGACTCGCTTGCTCTTGGCCAGTGGCTTGAGCGCGTCGGTGAACTATTCAGGCTCGTAATTACAAACGAGTTGTTCGATCTGGGATAGCCCTGGAGCATTCGAATGGAGGTTGCTTCTTGAAGTTGCGGCCCTTAGGCGTCGGTCTGTGCATATTGATTTTGGTTGCAGGGCCTGCAGTTGCGCAGACCGCCACGGTTGGGACTCCGGCACAACCAACCGGCAAGGCAGCGCTCACCGGCATGATAAGCGATCAGGCAGGAAAGGGCGTTGCGGGTGCAGTCGTAACTGCTGAGGGAGCAGGGTTTTCTCAAAGTGCGACAGTGGACAATCAGGGCTTGTATTCGATGGAACTCCCCGCCGGAGCGTACAGTATCTCGGTAGTTGCGAGCGGCACAAAAACTTTTCGAGCGAACGTGACACTGAGCCCCAGCCAAGTATTAACTTTGGGAGTGGCTGGCGCCTTGGTCGCACAAGAAGGGGTCAATTCCTCGGCTGGGGCAAGTTCATCAGGGGCGAGTGCCGCTTCGCCGACGAGCGCGACTGCTGCGATCACCGGCACGATTAGTGACCAGACCGGCGCTTCGGTTGCGAATGCGACCTTGGCTGTCGCGAATGCAACCGGATTCGCACAAAACGCGACAACGGACGGTCAAGGCCTGTACGCGGTCGAATTACCACCGGGTTCCTATCACCTTTCGTTAATCGCATCCGGTTTGAAAATCTTCCAAGCCAATTTCGTATTGAGCCCTGGACAAGTTGTGACACTAGGGGTGGGCGGTGCGTTGGTTGCGCAGGCGCCGACTAACTCTTCGTCAAAGCCAGCGGTGACGGCGCAAGCCAACGGATCAGCCGCGCCTTCGATACAGGCAACGGTCGCTTCGGCACAAACATCCGCGGTCGCGCCCTCGGGTCCCGGAACGCAGGCAACTTCGTCCAACGGAACCAGCTCGATCTCTGGCAACGTTACAGATCAGACGGGAGCCGTCTTGGTAGGCGCAACCGTGAAGGTCTCCAACGCCTCCGGAGTGGTTGCCAGCACCACCGCTGATGATAAGGGCAATTACTTCGTCGCGGGACTGCGTCCAGGCTCTTACACCCTTACGGTGACGCTGCCGGGATTCAAGGATTTTGTCGCGAGTAACATCAACTTAGGCGCAGGCATTCAACTCCCGCTGGATGCAATGATGGAGCTTGCGGGAGAGAAAACAGAAGTTAATGTGTCGGGACAGACCGTTGGAAAAGTCGAAACTGAAACCGCAGCGGTATCCGGCACGATCACGCAGAAGGAAGTGACTACGCTTGGTTTAAACGGCAGGAACTTTACTCAACTGATTGCCTTGACTCCGGGCGTAAGCAATCAGACCGGTCAAGACGAAGCCAAAGTCGGAGTGAATGGCAGCGTCAAATACAGCGTAAACGGAGGCCGCGTCGAGTACAACACCTTCGAGGTAGACGGCAGTGACGTGTTGAATGCGGGTTTGAATGGCGCAGCAAGTACGCTGATGGTTTACCCAAGCCTGGATGCCATTCAGGAAGTAAAAGTGCTCACTTCGAATTACGGGGCGATGTACGGACGTACCGCATCCGGCACCGTGATGGTGACCACCAAGAGTGGCGAAGCGCAGTGGCATGGGGATGCCTACGAATTTATCCGCAACGAATATTTTAATGCTCGCAATTACTTCGACCAGACGACAAAAGCTCCAAAATATAGAAGGAACGATTTTGGGTTCACCATCGGCGGGCCGATTAGAAAGGATAAAACCTTTATCTTTTGGTCGGAAGAATTTCGCATCGAAAATGCTCCCGACTATCTGCATCCCAATTTCAATCACGGTGTTCCCTCCCTGGCGGAGCGGCAGGGAGATTTCAGTGACGTTTGCCCTACAATCGGGTTTTTCTCAAGGGCCGACTGGCCAGACTGCCCTTCGCCGGGGGGAAGTGATGTCGCCGCCGGCTCGTTAGCGACTTATCCCAACAACAACGTCATCAATCCTGGCGACGCTGGAGTCGGCAGCTCTAACGGGGCGGCTCTGGTGGGCACGAACCTAATTCCGTTGCCGAATTCCACTACCGGCTGCAATTCCAGCATCGGCTCCTGCTACGATGCGGTGATTTCGACACCCACGAACTGGCGCGAAGAACTGGTGCGGCTCGATCACAACCTCACCTCGACCCTTCGGCTTTCGGCCCATTTTATTCATGATGCCTGGAACACCACGGTCCCGGTCCCCGAATGGCCCTTCGAGAATATCTCCAACAGCTTTCCTACCGTGCAAAACAAATTTATCGGACCTGGAGTGAGTGGCATGGTTCGGTCTACACACACCATCCGTCCAACTATCTTGAATGAGACTGTTGCGAGTTTTACCAATTCTCACATCACGCTGAACAACGTAAATGGGCCAGGCGGGGCAAATTACCAGCGCCCCTCTGGTTTAGGTAAACCCGGAGGGTCCTGTCCCCAGGTGATGCTCAATGCGGTCACTACAATTCTCGATTGCCCGATGGGGACTATTTTCAACAATGGCTTCAAAGGTGAGGTTCCTGGCATCAGAGTCGGTGGGAACAATCAGGAATATGGCGGAAACGGGTTCGTCGTCGATCCCTCTTTTATGCCGTTTCTGCACACAGATCCGAACTATAGTCTTCGCGATAACTTGAGCTTATCGATCCGGAACCATACATTGCAATTTGGGGCTCAGATTGTATTCGCCCAGAGAAATGAAACCAACCCGGCGATTGGGGGAGTAAGTGGAGACGTTCAGGGGCTGTTGACCTTCAGTAATCAGAATTCCGGCGAGAGCACAGGCAATGCGTTTGCCGATTTACTCACGCTTCACCCTAACGGCAGTCCTGGCAGTGCAGCAGCCATCCAGAGCTATACGCAAGACAGCTCTCAGCTTCGCTATCACAATCAATATTGGATCGGCGAGCCGTACGTACAGGATGATTGGAAGTTTAACTCGCGTCTTACATTCAACTTAGGTGTAAGGTTTAGCCTTTTCGGTCGGTGGAAAGAGAAAGATAACAGAGCATATAACTGGGTATCCTCTGCATACAGTCCCGCGCTAGCAGCACAACTTCGAGTGGATCCGTGTTCGGGGGAACTCCTCGATATCAGCTCTCCGCTTTCACCAACATGCCCAACCCAGCCCGGGATCACGCTAATACCTATTCCCATAAACCTGTCCAATCCGGATCCCAGGATCATTAACGGTTTGGTGCGATGCGGAGTAAACGGTGTTCCTGCGGGGTGTATGGCAGGACATCTCTTCAATCCGGCTCCTCGCGTTGGTCTGGCGTGGGATCCGCGTGGCGACGGTAAGACTTCAATCCGAGCGGGCTACGGCATGTTCTATGAGCATGGCACGGGCGATGAGGCCAACACTGGATCGCTTGAAGGCAGCGCACCGCTGGTTTTGAGCATGACGCAAAATCTTCCTGTCAATTACGGCTGCATTGGAGGTTCCTCTTATGGCAACGATCCATCTTGCAGGACCCCGCCGGGGGCTTTTCCATTGAACGTTACTTCGATCCCGACTAAAGCCGTGTGGCCTTATTCACAACAGTGGAGCTTAAGCGTGCAGCATCAACTACCTAAAGACATGGTTGCTGCGGTGGCTTATGTTGGCAGCAAAGGAATCCATCTGACAGTCGAAGAGCAAATCAATCAACTGCGACCGATATCGCCGAGTGCGAACCCGTTCGCTCAAAATGAACCAATTATCCCACCGATCCCCAACGTTACTCCAGGGGATTGCGGACAGTACGCTTCACCAACTCCCTCGAGCGCGGGTGGGTTTGTACTCTCGAACGGAACCTCGATTCCGCCTTCGGACCCGGCTTACATCAATTTGATTGCCGCCTGTGCCGGGGATGCAACCGGAATTCCTGATGTGAACTCGGTGCGGCCTTATCCCGGACTGGGCCAGATTTTCTCACTTCAGAACATTGCCGACTCGTCCTACCACGCTCTCCAAATCGTTCTACGACGGACCAGGGGGCCTCTCACGATCGGCGGCTCATACTCTTACAGCCATTCTATTGACGACTCCTCTGATCGTTCCGATACTGCATTTGTCAATGCATACGATATTCGTAGCAATCGGGCCAGTTCCAATTATGATGAGCGCCATCTGCTGAATGTCAGTTACATATACAATTTCCCGAACTTGGGCGCCGCTTTAGCGAGATTAACAAGCGGCCATCTTGGGGAGCCAGTGGGGGACGATCAAGAATCCCCTCCGCCTTCACCCTCTCGGTTTCTTCGTATGATGAGCGATGGGTGGCAGCTTTCTGGTATTACGATCTTTCAATCCGGAACTCCGTTTAGCGTCATAAATGGAGGAACCAGTGTAGTGTCCGTTCAAGACAATGCTGGAACAGCGATTGCAGTAAGCGGAGTGGGCGGCAATTCGTATCCGGATGTCTTAAAGAATCTCGCACCTCCTCCTAACGAGCGAAATAACACACTCAGTTTTGGACCTTTGTTGGGAAATCCGAACATGTTTGTAGCACCGAGAGGACTCACCTTCGGGGATGCAGGGCGGAACTTTCTGAATAATCCGCATCGGACAAATTTCGACATGAGTTTGCTGAAGAATTTTGCAATTCGAGAAGACAGGACTCTTGAATTTCGCGCAGAAGCATTTAACATTTTCAATCACACCCAGTTTCGGATCTACAACCCAGATCTGGGCAACACCGGCAGTAATGTGATTAGTTGCTACGGCGGTCCGAACTACTCTGCTGGATTCATGGCCCCGCTGGTCAACGGTGTAGTTAGCGGGGCAGATTGTGTAACGGGAAATTCCTTCTTACACCCGGTGGATGCACACCGGCCGCGAACCTTGCAATTTGGGTTGAAGTTTAAGTTTTAGGCCAGGGATATTCATGAAGTTTCTCTGATCGGGTCGTTACTTTTAACGAGATCTAACTCATGCCATTCTCTCAAAGGTTCGCCCGGCAAGGATGCGAGAGCGTTACAGTGCAGCGCGGTAAACGCATCATGGCGATTCTGAGAACCCGAGAAGAGGACTCAAGAACTTCACGCCGGTGCCGCGATTCGTCTCGGGAGAACAATTCAGCTGCTACGGTTCAAGTCCACTTTTTGCACATACGGAAGACAGGTGGAACCGCCATCGCTGAGGCACTAAAGCCCGTGGCTCGATTCTATGGCATCGTCTTGCACGGCCATAGCACTAAATTGAGTGACATCCCCGCATCAAGTAAGGTCGTATTCTTCGTCCGGCATCCGCTCTCCAGATATGTGAGCGGCTTTTACAGCCGGTTGCGCCGCGGACTGCCGCGGCACTACTACGATTGGACGGAGGACGAAGCAAGGGCCTTTAGTCGGTTTCAAACGGCCAACGATCTGGCAGAGGCGCTGACGTCCGCCGACCGGGAAGTCACCTTGCATGCACGCGAAGCGATGCAAAGTGTGCGCCACATCAACTCGTCATATAGGGAATGGTTGGGCGGAACAGCGGAACTGGACAACAAACTTGATGCGATTTTGCTGGTCGGTCTGCAGGAAAAACTGCGCAGCGATTTCGAATACCTCAAGAAACAGCTGGACCTCCCGGAAACGCTCTCTCTGCCCGAAAGCGATCTGCTTGCCCATCGCACTCCTGCGGAATTTGACCGGCGGTTAAGCGCGGTCGCAGAGCGCAATTTGCTGGAATGGTATGCCGAGGACATTCGTTTCTATGAGCACTGCTTGGAGCTTCGTGCAAGGCACGGTCCGTGGTGAAAGGAAGCACTCAGTTCTGCCTGGCGGCACCGGAATTCTGGCCATCCAGACGTGGGGGAGATTCTTATGATTGATCGGTTTCGACACAGAGCTTTGCGCAACTCCAGCTGCTTGACCGCAGTGGTCATCACGTTGTCTGTGGGATGGGGTCGTCCTGCATTCTGCGCCTTGGGGCGCACCGCCGATTCTGTCGCATCCGACGCAGCCCAAATGAAAGCAGTTCTCAGAGTTACTCCAGCCTCGGAGTATTCAGTGCATGAACTCCGGACATCGACCAATGTAGTGGTGCGGGAATACATATCCCTCTCAGGTAAGGTTTTTGGTGTCGCCTGGGAGGGACCTTTTATTCCGGACATGAAGCTATTGTTGGGAGACTACTTTGAACATTATTGGCGATCAGCCAAAGCACAGCGACAAAGCCGCGTCGGAAGATTCCCGCTTAATATTCGAGACTCAGTATTGGTGATGCAGACTAGCGGTCACATGGGAGCGTATTCCGGTCGTGCGTATGATCCTCGATTGCTCCCCCAAGGAATCTACGGTGATGCAATACAGTAGGAGAGAAAGTTTGCGAAGGATTGTAACGACAGCCTTGCTCACTGGATTGTTCCTTCTGGCAGCCTGTGGCCGCAAGGCCAACACGGCCCAATTCGAGTCAGTGACTGTCGCCTTATTCTCGAATTCCGAGGGTGCTCAGGTTCAAGCCGGCAGCAGTGCAACCGTTACTGCTACCGTCTACGATCAAAACAACCAGGGCGTAACCTGGACCATGACTCCACTCAATTTTGGCACCATAAGTGGACAGACTTCAACCAACCAACCGTCAACTTCCCAGACCGTCGCATCTGTAACCTACACCGCCCCCAGCACCGTGTCCGCCAATACTGCGGTGACCATTACCGCCACGTCTGTCAGCAATCCATCTATCAGCACTTCTCTGTCATTTACTGTAATTCCTATCAGGGTCACCCTTTTTATGGTAAACGACTTTCTGGAACTCATTCCAGCTGCTTCGCAGGCTATGAGCCAAGGCCAACAGTTGCTTCTGCAGGGGTGGGTAATTAATCCGACGAGCGGCGTAACCTCCGGCGTAACCTGGTCGCTTTCTCCGCAGAATGTCGGGGCGCTGATGTCTCCGACGAGTACGACGGTGACCTACGTTGCGCCAACGGGTATCTCTGCGCCGACATCTGTTTCGATCATCGCAACGTCGACCGTCAATTCGAGCGCTACGGCGAGCTTAGACATAACCGTCTTTCCGTCGGGCGGAGGTTTCAACGTTGCGACCGTTAGCGTCAACGGAGGCCCAGTCCCAGGCCAACTGTATGCCAACGGCGTATTCACTTCTGTCACGTTGTGCAATCTTCAGAGTTTTGGCTCCTATTCACCTACCTGTCAGACCATCGACGGTGTTCTGGTAGACACGGGATCCTATGGGCTCCGAGTTCTGCAGTCAGAGATCCCGTTGCTTAAGCTTCCTACTTTCACGGATGGCAACGGTAACACTTTGGAAAATTGTGCCTCGCTTGTGGACGGTTCGTACCTCTGGGGCCCAGTGTCACAAGCTGACATTTACATTGGCGGAGAGTTTGGCGGGGGCGTCCCCGTTCAGGTCATAAGTGCCTCTACTTCACCTGGCGAAGTAGCGGGAGTACCGGATGGCTGCTCGAACGGGGGCACCGCAGCTAATACGCCCCAACTCCTGGGCGCGAACGCTATTCTGGGGATAGGACCTGAACCGACCGATTGTACTGTCTCCGGTTCCAATTATTGCGACGGAAGCACTCAGGGCTCTCCCCCCAACCTTTACTACTCTTGTTTTAGCGCGACAGGATGTAACCCGGGAGATTCTCCCGTTACGGTGAATGCTCTCGATCAGATAACAAACCCGGTAGTGTCGTTTACTACATTGAGCGTAGATGATCAAGGTACTATGCTCCAGCTTCCAACTATTTCCGGCGTAGCCACAAGCGTTACAGGCCAGTTAGTGTTTGGTATTAACTCTGAGCCAAACAATAGTCTGGATCCCAGCGCGACCATTTTTACACTGGACTCGAACGACCACTTTACAACCATATTTAACGGTCAAAGTCTGACGAGTAGCTTCATCGATAGCGGATCGAGCGCGCTGTTTTTCCCGGATTCCTTGCCCGTCTGCTCTGTCCACTCTCGGTTTTTTTGCCCGTCCTCACTGCGAAATCTCTCAGCGGTGAACCAGGGCGCAACCCAGGGCCAGAGTTCCGTCAATTTCAGCGTGGATAACGCAGATGGCCTGTTCGCCAATAATCCCGGAAGTGCTGCTTTCGGCAATCTTGCGGGTCCGGAGGAGTCTGTTCCAACCTGCTCGGGCGGAACTTCATGCTCTTTCGATTGGGGCTTACCTTTTTTCTTTGGCCGGAGCGTCTACACCGCGATCGACGGTCAAACGGTATCCACGGTATCTGGGACTTCTCAGCCGGGGCCATGGTGGGCTTACTAAAGTCGAGTGCGATCACGAGGCTCTGGAGTGCAAAGGGCTGTTTATCGTGGGCTGTCGACGGACAATTCAATAGAGCGAAACCGGCCGGGATCTTATGCGTGCCAAATGATTTGTGGCATTCAAGTCTCCTCGTGAGGTTACAGACGATTTATGAATGAGTCACTTTGTGAAGCTAGTGTGCGGAGGCGACAAAATCCTGATCGACACCGGCGACTCGGGAAGTGCTTGTTGCGAAAAACGTTATCACCGCGCCCTGCTTCGAGCACTTAGTCGCGAAACTGGGGCAATCGTTCAGGGATTTACGGCATACGAGTTGTCGTCAGAACGATTACTTACATTTAGAGTACGCCGTCTGCCTCATTGATAGCGGCTACAAGTTTGCAGGTCCGTCTGTCGACTTCATCATTTTGGAAAGGCCCAAATGCAGCTGATAAAGACAAATCTTCTCATTCCTGCCCTGCTGATTTGCGCAGTGGCTCAAGCTAAGGAAGTTCGTTCCGGTGACTCTCTCGTGCGTGCCATGCACGACCGCTATGTGGCCACTTGGTACGAGACAATCACGTTCACTCAGAAGAACACGAGCTTCAAACCAGACGGTACCGAGGCAGGTTCGGAAACCTGGTACAACGCTGGCGCAATTCCGGGCAAATGGCGCATCGACCTCGTATCGCCCGCGAGCGGCAATGGCTACGTGATGGTTGATGGCATAACAACCATTATCCAAAAAGAAAAAATCGCGAATGCGATGCCTTATGTCAATTTGCTCAACCTGCTCGGCTTTGATGTCTACAAACAAGACCCCGATGCCACTATCAAGATCTTGAAAAAGGAAGGCTTTGATTTGTCCAAATTTCACGAAGAGACTTGGGAGGGCAAGCCGGTCTACGTCGTTGGTGCCGAACAGGGCGATCTGAATTCCAAGCAGTTCTGGGTAGATAAAGATAAGCTCTTGTTCGTCCGTGAAATCCAGCCGGTTCCGTCCGACCCGGGCGAACCTCATGACTTTCGTATTACCCACTACCAACGCTTAGCCGGCGGTTGGTTCGCACATATGGTGGAAGTCTACACTTGGGAAGGAAAGAAATTCTTCTTCCAAGAGTATAGTGATGTCGAGGTCAACGTTAAACTTGTTCCCGGCGTTTTCGATCCCCAGCAATTCAAGGAAACACATTGGGAAAAATAGCTTCTCCGAACTGGCGCCCGGCGGCAAAAACTCATTACCAATCCGAAGTCTTGCTATAGCAGCCTGGTGGCACCTACCAATCGCGTGGGTTCTACTACACGAGAGTTGCGGAACCGAACCGGAACCAATCACGGGTTGCTCGGCAGAATCGAGGAGTCGTAGGCCCAAACATGAGTATCTACACCGGCTGGAAAGGTCGGGCTATCAGGGTAGGACGACCTCGCTCACCCATTCACGACACAGCTTCGAAAGCTTCATTTTGGTACTCCTTTCGGGAACTGTAAGGGGACAGCGAGGTGGGTTAGTCGGCCACGGTCAAAGAGGCTCCGAGCAGACCAAACAACGAGAAGTTTCCTTGGAGGATTACGTCGTGCATTGTCGTCGTGCATTGTGCGTTAAATCTGTTTCGGATCGATGGCGAGACTATGAACTGAGCATGAAAGTTTGACGACACCCAGTGTTGACTTGTGGAAAAAAAGGTTCACGAAGGGACCCGTGAGTCCAGCAGGAGCGTGAGATAATTAGCGTTGACATTTCGCCAAGATTGCGGCGATCCGCTGGGGACCACGATGCGACGTACTCTTGTCTTCCTATTTCTTTTTGTTCTCAACCTTCCTTGCGTGGCCCGGTCCGATTGGCCCGAGTTTGCCAAGAAAATAGAGATTCAGGTCCGCTCCTTCTACAAGCTGTCTCCGGAGATCCAGGTGACAGTTGGTGCACCCTCGCCAACCAAGGATTTCCCGAACTATGAGTCAGTGATCGTGACTCTTGACGGAGGTCAAGCAAAGCAGGAACTTACTTTCCTGGTTTCGAAAGATCGTTCCTCGCTGAAACAAGTGGTTGACTTTGACTTAAGCAAGAATCCATTCGCCGACATAATGAGCAAGATTGATCTGACCGGGCGGCCCACACGGGGAGCGAAAGTGTCAAAAGTGACCGTGGTGAGCTTCGACGATTTCGAGTGCCCGTTTTGCTCACGCATGCATCAAATCTTATTCTCAGGAATCCTAAAGGACTACGGTGATCGCGTCACCTTCGTTTATAAGGATTTCCCGCTCGTGCAGATCCATCCCTGGGCCCTCCACGCTGCGGTGGACGCAAATTGCCTGGCTTCGCAAAACACCGATGCCTATTGGGATTTTGCTGATTACATACATGCGAACCAGCGAGAGGTTAATAACGAAAAGACCCCAGATGCTCGGCTAGCCACACTCGACCGTTTGGCCATGTCGCAGGCTCAGAAACATAGCCTCGATGTTGGAAAGTTGCAAGCGTGCATAAAGGCACAGGACGAAAGTGCCGTGAGAACTTCAATGAAGCAGGCAGAAGCGATTGGCATCGAAGCTACGCCCACGTTGTTTATCAATGGAGAAGAACTTACTGGCGGCCCCTCGTCAGACGCCATAGTGCGGGCCGCAATCGACCGCGCTTTGAAGGATGCCGACCTGCCTGTGCCCGTGCACACTGCTGTCGCCTCCTCATCGGTTTCCAGGTGAAACTGTCGAATTGCGGAAGCAACGTTCAGTCGATAGCGAATCTCTCATTCAAGATTGAACTAAAATTCTAACTCTGATAAAGTCAAGGGCCATTCTAGTGAAAGTGTAGTTCTGCTGTGAGTAGTCGATTTGAGAATGCGTTCACCGACTTTTTGCTTATGCTGGCCGTCGTGTTCACAACGAGCTGTGCAGGCAGCCACACGAACCAAACTGCCAACCAAGCAACACTTGTCTCGATTGCCGTAACGCCAAAAGGTGATTCAATAGCTGCGGGCAGGACGCTACAGTTCACCGCGGTCGGGACCTCGAGTAATGGGTCAAAGTCGAACATCACAAATTCAGTGAGCTGGATTTCGACGGACACCAGCGCAGTGACGATCACCCCGTCGGGTCTTGCGAACGGCGTGACGGCAGGGCAATCGACGAGCATCCTGGCTACTCAAGACCATGTCGTCGGATCTACCAGCCTGAACGTCACTTTGCCGATTTCAATCAGCATTTCTCCGAAGCGCGCGGGACTTGCGCTCACGCAGACCCTATCCATAACAGCCATAACGAATGACGATGCAGGAGTGATGTGGACTGCGACAGGGGGTGGTTTCTCCTCCATCGTGAGCGAGTCGGGAGTAGATGTCACTTATACCGCTCCGATCTCGGCGGGTCTCTATGCGATTACTGCCACCAGTGTCACCGACCCGACCGAGAGCTTTTCCATTCCGGTTTATGTCACGGATTTGAGCGGCGTTTATACCTATCACAACGATTTGGCGCGTGATGGGACCAATGCCCAGGAGTATGCACTGACGACATCCAACGTGAACACCTCAACATTCGGCAAGCTCTTCTCCTGCGTGGTCGACGGCGCAATATACGCCCAGCCTTTGTGGGTTGCAAACTTAGCAATCAACGGCGCCAGGCATAATGTAGTTTTCGTGGCCACGCAGCACGATAGCCTCTTTGCGTTCGACGCCGATGCGGGTCCCTGCGTTCAACTCTGGCAGGTCAGTCTGATCGATACCGATCACGGTGCGAGTCCCGGGGAAATGACCGTGCCTTCCGGCACATCGGGAAACTTGGTGGGTAAGGGAAACGGTGATATAGCTCCGGAAGTCGGCGTGACGGGAACCCCGGTGATCGACGCCTCCACCAACACTCTGTACGTTGTGTCCAAATCCATGAATGCCGGCGCCACAGCTTTTTTCCAACGACTGCATGCTATCGACATCACGACCGGCAACGAGAAATTCGGCGGCCCCGCCCACATCGATTCGAGCATTACTTTCCCGGGCTCGGGTGATGGCGGCTCGACCGTCGGCTTTAACCCACTTCAGGAGAATCAGCGGGCCGGTCTGGCTCTAGCGAACGACCTGGTTTACGTTGCCTGGGCTTCTCATGAAGACAACCCCCCTTACTACGGCTGGGTGGTGGGCTTTGACCCATTCACCTTGGCCGTCACCAGTGTGTTGAATGTCTCTCCCAATGTGCAATACGGCGGCATTTGGATGAGTGGAGGTGCGCCAGCCCTCGATGCCAATGACAATCTCTATGTGCTCACGGGCAATGCCACTTTTGACGCAACCAATGCAACCACCCCGAACGATGACTACGGAGACTCTTTCCTCCAATTGACACCGACCTTGACCGTCTCTACCTACTTTACCCCGTCGGACCAAGCCACTGACAACACTGCAGATCATGACTTTGGAGCCGGTGGTGCTACCGTGGTCCAAAGCCTTACGTGGGGCACACTAAGAAACCTCATCGTTGGCGGCGGCAAAGATGGTAATCTCTTTCTTCTTAGTGGGGACGGTCTGGGTGGACTGGGAGATTCCAACAGTAGGCAGAATTTCAATATTGGGCACAGGATTTTTGCCACTGGCGCCTTTTGGAACAACACGTACTACATCGCCGGAGCCGACGGTCCCCTCGCCTTGTACGACTTCAATAGCTCCACATATATATTCGATACTTCGATTGCGTCTCAGTCTTCCACGACCTACGGGTTCCCCGGAGCTAGTCCGTCAATCTCCTCCATGGGTTCCAACAACGGAATTGTATGGGCTTTGGATAACAGCAATTTCTGCACTGTCCGTGCTCCTTCGTGCGGGCCGGCCATTCTTCATGCCTACGATGCGACCACGCTTAGTTCGGACCTGTGGAACAGTTCGATGGTTCCCGGGGATGCGGCGGGCAATGCAGTGAAATTCACCGTCCCCACCATTGCCAATGGGAAGGTCTATATCGGAACACGCGGCAACAACACTGGCGGTGTCTATGGCTCAACCAGTGTCTCAGGCGAACTGGACGTGTACGGACTTAAACCGAATTGATTCCCCTCGCAAAAATTTGGTTTGACAGATATCCCCGGTCTAGCGTTTCGAGCGCCCTGATTGCGTAATTGCGTCGTTTCCAGCGTATGCGAACCACCACAAGTCAGCATGGCTGCAGGACAAATCTCTTCATTGATAGGATGATGGGCGCGTCATCTCGTCATCTCATCACGCGAGTCGAAGTTAAGATCAGCAAAGGGAGACTTTTTCGCGTCGGTAAACCCTCTCCATGCGTGATATTCATAGAAAATTCATGATTTCTTTACATCCCGGTAACCGGGATTCCCTAACTTTTCAGTCTTAACCTTGGATATGCTCTCGGAGGGGCTCGACCAGCGATGAAAATGCAGGTACCGGCCCTGCTTGTCTGCGTAGTCCTGCTCAACAGTTGCGGCGCCAGCAAGACACCGAACGTCAGTCTGTCCGGGAATTGGCAGATGTCGTTGCAGAGTACAGCCGGCTCCCAAAATCCAGGGGAAACGCAATCGGGGTTCCTGATCCAATCGGGAGATGCACTGAGTGGCAGCGTTCTGCTCTCTGGTCAGACAATTTCAGGCCAGATCAGCTGTGCTGGGGTTGGGGCGGCCGTAGGCCAGGCGACTGGATCCGCAGTGACGATGACGGTGAGTCCTACGGGTCAGACCGTGAATTTGACCGGCACTGCGTCAAACAATTTCACTTCTTTGAGTGGTAATTATTCCATTTTGTCCGCCGGTTGTGGGCAAACAGACCTTGGAACTTGGAGTGCCAACCTCGTAAATACACTGACCGGCAGTTTTCAAGCAACTTTCACTTCCAGCGGGTCAGAGGGTATCTCTAATTTTTCGGGCAATATTACTCAGGGACCGAATACCGGCAACAGTTCTGCAACGCTTTCGGGAAGCATGACTTCAACCAATTCGTGTTTCACAAGTATATCGCTCGCGGGCGCAGTGAGCGGAACCGCCGTGGTGCTCAATCTCCTGACATCCGACGGATCTGCGCTGGGAAAGTTCTCAGGAACGATGACTACCGATGCTACGTCCATAACTGGGACATACGCATTTACGAACGCCACGTCTGGGCTGGGCAATTGTCAAGTCGATCATGGCAGCGCCACGATTGCGGTTCGAACTTCACCGGTCACATCCTGAAGTATTCGCAGAATTATGAAGCACACCATCTCGCAAACGAAGATAGATTACCTTCCCGCTCCCTCTGAGGGCCCACTCCGATTGTGCGTCATTTCGCTTCCCGTCCAGCGTTTCGTCTGGCCCTTGGGGCGATTCCTGATTGCGTGAGATGACAGCGCCCTCCATCCAGAAGATGCTTCCCGTCGTATTCGTTCTTCTTTGTGGCATTGTAACGATTACCCGGATCATTCCCGTTGATCAAACAATGCCACAAGGATTCGATGAGCCTTGCCACATCGCCGCCGGAATAAAGTGGCTGGACCAGCATGATTACACCCTGGACGCTCTTCACCCGCCGTTGGCTCGTGACGCTATTGCTCTGCCACTCTACCTGTACGGCGAGCACTTTCCCAAGGCCGCGGCAGAGCGGACGAGCGGCCAGTCGTATTGCACCGAAGCTGGGAACGCGATCTTGTCAGATGGAGGCCACTACACACGGAATCTATTTCTGGCCCGATTGGGTATGCTTCCTTTTCTTTGCCTGGCGACTGCTTGGGTCTTCCTCTGGGGCAAACAAGACTTCGGAATCGTAGCAGGATGTGTAGCCGCGTTTTTGCTTCTCAGCCTCCCCAGCATATTAGCTTTTTCCAGCCTCGCGTACACAGACCTCCCGGCGATGTGCACGCAGTTTGCCTGCCTGTTTGCCTTCGCACTTTGGCTGAAAAAACCGAGTCCGCTTCATACGATTCTTCTGGGAGTTGGCGCCGGCTTGGCGTTCTCCTCGAAGCTGACGTCATTCTTGTTCCTGCCCGTAGCTTGTGCAGCTATGCTCGTTGTCGAGCTTTGGTTCCTCCGCGGGGAAGCCCGAGGCATCAGGTGGACCGGGATCTTGCGTTTAGCCGGTGCAGTCTGCCTTGGTCTGTTCATACTGTGGGGCAGCTACATGTTTTCTGTCGGCCATCTCCAGGACGCGCTTGGCGTGTCGGAGACGAGCACGTCATCCTCTCAGCACTCGCAGAAGTGGGTCAGCAACATTCGAAAACTCATTTTGGCCGACCCTATGATACCTGCCCCAGAACTTCTTCTTGGAGTCGTCAGGGCACGGTCCATGAACAAGCAAGCGCCTGAAAGTTATCTGTTGGGAAGAATCAAGCGCGGAGGTTGGTGGTACTTCTTTCCTATCGCTCTGGCACTGAAAACCCCGCTTGCGTTCTTGATCTTGGCGGTAGTCGGTTTTTGGTGCAGCGTTCGAGGGGCACATCGGGGGCAATGGCCGATGCTCATGCCTGCGGCAGCAGTGGTCGGGGTTTTCCTGGCTACAATATTTGTTAGTTTACGAGTCGGGACCCGCCATGTGCTCGTCGTCTTGCCATTGCTGTCCCTGTTGGCGGGCTATGGTGCGGCCCGTTTATGGGCTGCCCCAAGAAACACTTTGGGACGGGTGACTTTGTGCCTGCTGCTTGGGTGGCAAATGGTCGCCAGCATCGGGGCGCAAAATGATTTTCTCGCTTATTTCAATGAACTGGCTCCGGCGGACCCCGGCGGGGTACTGGTCAAGGGTTGCGACTTGGACTGTGGGCAAGACATCTTTCGTTTGAGTCAAGAAGTACGGGCTCGAGGCGTGACGCACCTCGGCGTGGGCCTGTGCACGAGCGCAAACTTGGCGCTGGTTGATCTACCTCCTTTTTATATACTGCCAGCTCATGAGCCGGTGTCCGGATGGGTCGCGGTGAGTCTTCGGGCCCTAAAGACGGGCCAGTTCAAGATCATCCAGAACGATAGTGTTTCGCCAAACGAGGAGTACCCCGACGATGCACTCTTCTGGCTCGAGAAATATCGCCCGGTTGCCTATGTTGGCAAGACGATTCTTCTCTACAACATTCCAAGTACCAGCTTGGAAAACGCAAGCCAGGCCAAACGATATCGCCCGCATCAGGGGTTAGAAAAGAGGCGGTTGGCTGAAGAGGGACTCTAGTTGTGCGGAATCTTGAAACTGTCCAAGACGAAGGTCAGAACTACGCCGTGCCTTTCTCACCTCGCCGGGGGACTTCCGATCTCGACGACGCAGTGTGGGACTGCCTCGTTCTGGCCATCGCGGCACTCTTGCCGGTGATTCTGTACATTCGCAAATTGGGGGTTTATGCCGACGATTGGGGCTTCTTCGCGCGTTTTCAAGCCAATGGCGACCGAACGCTCGCTGATCTTCTTCGTTCATTTTACTCATTCCCACGCACACGTTCACGCCCTGTCATGGAACTCTACGAAGCAGGAATGTTTCGAGTGTTTGGCTTCCACCATCTCGGATATCACGTAGTCAATACGTTCGTCTTCTTCACTTCCGCGTTGCTCCTTTATCTTTCTATCCGCCTACTTCTGCGCGAACGATTCATTGCCCTGGTAATTCCCGTCATCTTTCTCTTGCTGCCAAACTATTCCGGCGCGAGATTTGCGCCGTGTGCTTTCATGATAGGCCTCAGCATGGCGTTCTTCTTCTTAAATCTGTATGCGATGCTTAAAGCGCTGGAACACGGGAAGCTTTCGCTGGGATGGACGTGCGTCAGCGTAGTGGCGTTGGTGATCAGTTGCCTGGCTTACGAAGTAGCTCTGCCCTTGTTTGGCCTGAATTTAGTTGTGACTTGGGCCTTCGAACGTAGAAAACCATTTCCTGATCGGCTTCAGCCGCTCTCGATCCGGCTCTTGTTGGCCTCGAACGCCATGGCCCTGCTTCCTGTGATTGTATTTAAAAAGTTGACGACGGTACGCTATCACGGAATTGCAAGCATGCGCTCGGTGCTAAAAGGCGCGGTTCTAGTGCACTTTTACCAATTCGGCCTGCGTCTACCCGTCGTGGTTGCAAAATGCATCCTCACCTATTGGAATCCGGCTCGATTCGCCATAGCTGTCCTGCTTGCGACATTTCTCTCGTGGTATTTGTGGCGTATTCAACGCGATTCACACGATCCTGCTTGGGAACTTAGGAAATCGCTGACGCTCATGGCTTCCGCACTTGTAGTCTTCGCGGCCGGACATGCAATTTTCTTAGTCTCGGCGGGAGAAACCGGATTCACCGCAACAGGTTTTGAAAGTCGTACCGCAATCGCCGCGTCCCTCGGCGTGGCGATTTTGTTTGCAGGAGCAGTGATGAGCGTAGGCGCGCTAGTGAAGGCCTATCGCAAGCTCGTGACGGCGCTTTTGCTCGCGTTGCTCTGCGGTTGCGAATTACTGGCCACCAGCACGATTACGTCCTTCTGGGCCGCGGCGGCCGACCGTCAACAGGTCGTGCTGAACTCCATTCAGCATGACATTCCCGTGTTGTCTCCGAACAGCGTCCTGCTTTTGGATGGAATCTGTCCTTATATAGGGCCGGGCATTGTTTTTGAAGGTGGCAGCGATATGAGCGGCTCTCTACAGCTGCTGTATCATGATCCAAGTCTCCACGGAGATGTAGTCACTCCTCGGCTGGAAGTGCATCCAGATGAGATTGAGACAAGGATCTACAGACACTTCAGATTCTACCCTTATGCTTCGAATTTGAAGCTCTACGATTTCCGCAGCAAGCGAGTGTCTACCATATCTGATCTAGCTTCCGCGCTTCGACATTTCACCGTGATGGGACCTGCGCACACGTTCTGCCCAGAAGGCAACGAGGGCGACGGAGTAGCGATCTTTTGATCCACCAATGTTCGGTTCGGCGCAATAAAAGCCGGAGCCTCAGCGAGGTCCGGCTTTACGTGGGAAGACCGAATCTGGCTAGTGTTTTGCCGGTTTGAAGCTCGGTCGACTGGTTTTCGCCTGCGACTGAGCTGCCAGCTGCGACCCAACAGCAAGGTCATTGAATGACGGGAATTGAGAACAGGTGTCCGATCCCGTCAACAAAGTCGTGCCGACATTATAAAAGGTGTTTCCGGGGGTGAAAGAATTCCCTGTTGCGCCCGATCCTTCCAGAATTCCGGCGCAAGCTAGCGTTACTGTGTTGTTTTTAACCGTATTGTTGCTGCCGGTTGATCCGGTGCAGCTATCATCCAAGTGGATTCCCGATTCAGCGGCGCCATTGATCGTGTTGAGTTTGACAGTGTTGGAGTCGCTGCATACGTCAATGGCATCGAAAATCTGAGTAGCATCTACGGTGTTGGAAGCGATGCTGCTTGAATTCGAGGGACCGAGCACTGGGTCGGTTTCGACGGCGATCCCGAACTGGGCGCTCGTGACGGTGTTAGAAGTGATCGAGACCCCCGTCGACGCATAGACCAAAATACCAGAGGCCGCATCACCCGTGTCCGAGGATGTGTCGGGACCCCAAATGTCATCCGCGACGAAATTCGAGGAGATAGTTCCAGCAGCACCAAAGGCAATCTGTACTCCGTTCTCCGCAGCTCCCGTCGTGCTACCTTGGCCGACGATGGTATTGCCGGTTGCTGTCAGAGTTGTCCCCACTTCGTTTCCGGTGATGCCGTTCTTCTGATAATTCTCGACAATCGTATTGCTTACAGTGACATTTGAAGTGCTCCCCGGCGCGCTCTCGGCAAAGATGCCCTCACCGCTTTGGCATCCGGTGTATCCGCCAGGCAACACCTCATTTAGGACCGCACTCCGTGTCACCGTACCCGAGGCATTCTGGAAGTAGATGCCGATCGGGTCCACAGAGCAAGTGGTTATGTTATCGCCGCTCCCATCAACTACCAGATTGGCGATGGTTACGTTTGCTTCATCAGCAATGTAAATCTGTGGCGCAATGGGAGTTCCAAAAATCCCATCCCGAACGGGAATGCCACCTGCGGGCACAGTCACTATCGCCCCCTGCTCCGTACCCAAACCTAAACCTTGTAGCGTGAGGTTGGTCGTGATTCTCACTTGCTCCGGGTAGGTGCCGGGGCAGACGTATATCACGGTTCCCGGAGAAGATGCGTTTACAGCTGATTGAATCGTAGTGTACTGCGGAGTGTAGGTACTGCACGTACCCACTTCAACTTGGCCAAATAGAGGAATAGTGAACATCAACGCAGGGATGCACAAAAGCCAAAACGCTCGACGAAAATGCATCGGAGTTTCTCCTTCAGCAAAACTGAATTTCTAGAGATCCTGACGCGTCTCCCGTCGCAGCAAATCAAGCATTCATTTATTCAACACCCTCGACGATCTCTGCCTTAGAACGGTAATTTGGCCCCTATTGAAAATGAACGGTTAACTGTTGTGGCTCTGACGCATCCGAGGAAATCCTTTGTGAGTTTACACACTGGTTTGTAAGCAAATCGTGATAGGAATATGAACATTTCGTGATTTTTTCGGGAAACTGCTTCAGACCGTGTCCGCTCTTGCTAGACTTTCACTGCGTCCCCTAAGAGTCCAGCGCCAGCACCCAACTCTGACTTGTTGCCGAACGTGGCACGCGGAGAGAATGTGTCCACGATCGCGTCCCCTGACCCCGGCCAGTTAGAGTTTAGAAACTTCCTCAGGACGTGATTGTGAGGTTCGTAATACCTAAAAATCTGATCCTTCAGCTCAGCAGACAGACGCGGATACCTGCCGACGTGCTCGGCAGGATAGCCGGGCAACTCGAAGGCAGACAGACCAAGAAACTTCAAAACCCCTCGATACACTGACGCAGGGCTCTCAAATAATCGCTCGCTGCTTAGAATCAGGAACTGCTCCGGGGGGAAATAATTCAGCCAATGGCGAATTTGAGCCCAATAGATACCTCGCTCTAAGTACGTGAAATGCTGGTAGGCAAAGCTCTGGTAGCTCGGCTCCAGACGAAGTCGGTCGGCTTCTCCCGCAGTGCGGGACGGCTCGGCCGCGATCGCTTCCTCGAAAGATAATTTTTCGTGCCCCAGCCGCACCTCGTGATGATAGTGAGAATAGGCGCGGGCGACAGGATCGCGAAGCAAAACGATGATCCTGGCAGAGGGGATGAGTTTCCACGCTCGATAAGGAACCATGGGGTGTAGCATGTAATAAGGCGTCGCATCAACAGCAACGCCAGTTTGACCATACAGACGGTTCGCGAGCCGCCGCCGTCCACCGATTGGAAACTGAGACCGGTACCAGTCGGTTCCTTTGTTATAGTTTAGGTCAAAAAAATGTACCTCTTTGAAGCCAGGAGAAACTACGCTGGGATGGGCGGCTAGGTAGCTGGCAAGAGAAGTCGTGCCTGCCTTCTGCGCGCCTATAATGAGGAAGGACGGTAGTCGATGGACCCGAAACATTCTGGCCACAGATTCCCTGGCTTGTCGTGGCTGTCTAATCATTTCGTGATGATTTCATTTCTAAAATTTTTTCCCTCGGCGACCTATTGTGCCCAAGCCACTCTTCGGCATAACACAAAGTTGGCAAGCGCCACCAGTGCAGCCGTATTTAGCAAGAGGAAATTGAAAGCGGTGTCCGCAACCGTGGCAACGAGTCCCTGCTTTGGTCCCACCACCGCCCAAAGGCTCAAAGCGTAAAAGGCTAACTGCAGGACAAGTGCGACCTTGTAAACATCGCCTGCAGCAAAGATCGAGGAAATCAGTAGAGCTCCCAACGCAAGCGGCACGACGAGGCGCGATACCTTGTGGCTAAAGAAACCAATCCACACCGGGTTGGAAGGGCCCAGCAACCAAGGAGCGAGTCGAAACAGCTGGTAGTTGCCGCTCAGAGTCCTTACTTTCCTGGCAAATTCTCGCTGGTGCCCTTGATCGGGAACATCCCAAGCCCTTGCGCGGGGTTCGAAGATTACTCTTTTTCCCTGCCGCAACACGTGCAGGGGAAGATAAACATCATCCAGAATGGTCTCCGTTGGTAGGAGTACTAGCAGGCTGCGACGCACTGCATACAGGGCACCGGTAGCTCCGATGACCGAGCCACAAGCTGATTCCATCTCACGAATTCTCTTCTCGATTTTCCAGTACAAGCCAATGCCCCGAGCCTTCTCTCCAGAATCAGGGTCACCGAGCATTAGCTGTCCACTCGCACATCCGACAGTTGGATCAGCAAAGTTCTCCGCCAGAAAGCGTAGAGCATTTGCCTCGATGTTTTGGCGTGCGTCCGTAAAAACTACGATTTCACCAGCCGAAAGCCTGATCGCATCATTGAGACCAGCCGCCTTGCCTCGAGTCTTATCGCCAATAATCAACCGCAATCGTGGTTGATGGGCGAACTTGAAGAGGATTGACTCGGTCCCATCTGTCGACCCGTCTGAAACGACGAGAATCTCCATCTGATCCGGAGGGTAATTGAGTTCCAGCAGGTTTTTCAGCTTGCGTTCGAGAACGACAGCCTCATTCCGCACCACCATGACGATGGAAACCCGAGCGAGATGTGGGCCGCATCGGATCGGACGCGAGTCCCAACGGCTACGAATCCATAACCATGCCGGATACCCGAGATAGCTGTAGCCGATGAAAGCGACGGCACTCCAGAAGACCAATTTCATAGTGGCATGTCCCCTTCGGCGGTCGCAGTTACTGGGGCAAGTTAGTCGACCCGAAGATGCAGCTATCGAGGAAAAATATCTCCGGGTCCACGCTATGTTCGAGCATGCTTTTTCGATGGAATGTTGTTCAGTACCACCCCAACCAGGGATTCCTCGCGGAATCGCTCCCTGGCTTTTCGAACGATATCAAAAGGAGTGGAATGAGAACGGACCACGAGCACCACCCCATCACAGGAGTTTGAGAGCAACGATGCATCTGTGACCGAAATTGCCGGGGGAGAGTCAACGATGATCCAATCAAAAAAAGATTCGACCTGCTCAATAAGGAACTGCAAGCGCCCGGTCGCAATCAGCTCTGTCTGGCCCGTTACCGACCGTCCGGCGGGAATCATGAAGAGACCATCCGCACTCCCTCTTTGCATGATCGCGAACTCCTCTGCCTCCTGCTGCAGATATTCCGACAAGCCGGGATTAGCAGTAGTTCCGAAAGCAGAGTGAAGACGGGGAGTGCGTAGATCGGCGTCGATCAGTAAAACCCGACAGGCGGATTGCAGTGCTAACACCTGGGCTAAATTGAATGCTACGAATGACCTTCCCTCCCGTGATACAGCGCTCGTTACGAGCACCGATTTCAGAGTCTGCTGCTTGCGTGCTCGATATAGCTGGGATCGGAGAGAACGAAACTCTTCCGCTCCGTGAGCATGCTCTCCACCGCCAAAACAAACAGTCATATCGGGATCGAAAACCCACTTGCGCGGGCGGCAACTGGCGAGCAAAGAGTCGGACAGTTCGGCGGCTGCGGATGACTTCAAGTCTGACGGCAGGCGTTGAGGTGAGACCACTTCGGGCGCTGGAAGGACCTCGGTAGACGGATTTCCCTCCAAGCGTTCCAGTTCTGTTTCAAACGCCTGAAAAGTACTCTCGTCCAACTCAACACTCCTTCGTACCTTGCGAATTGGGCCCATAACATTATTCTCAAACCGACTTGCAAAACTTTAGCTTCGAGACATCGATCAATGCCACTGGCTATCCTGCTCGTCCAACCCGAGTCAACTTGTCCTTCCATCCGCCGTCGTGAGCTTCAAGTCCGACCCAAGGCACAGAGGCGAGCATTGGCAGCTCCAGTGCTGCTTTGACATCTCCCTCGTCGCGAAGCGCTTTATCCTGAACTTCCAGCCAAAACGCGATAGCAACACCCAGGGCCAAGCCCGCCCCACAGCCGTATAGGGCAAACATCCACCGTACCGGGAAGCTTGGTTTATTTGGTAAGCTGGCTGCGTCGAGAAGCTTTAGTTGCTCGCCTTCCTGATTCCGCTCCATCTCGGTCTGTATCTCAGCCGTGCTCTTGTTGGTAAGCAGTTGATCATAGATGTTATGCGCGGTCGAACTATCTCGTGTGAGCTGCTTGTATTCGTCCTCGATCTCAGGGTTGAGCGTGAATCGGCTTTGAAAAACCTCGAGCCGCTCCTGAAGTCGCTTCTGCGCCCCAGTCGCGCGCAGAATGGCTTGGTCAGTGCGGTAGATTTGGTCCCGCAACCGCATAATCTCTGGTGGTTCAAGCTTCGGTCCGTCTCGCGGAATCGTGGCTTCTAGATTAGCGTCGGACTTGTCAGCCACATCGTTCATGGCCTTCAGTTTGGCCTGAAGCTCTTCAATTTGATGCTTGGTTTTTGCCACGTCGGGAAATTCGTCCGTGTACCTGGTTTGCAAGAGCACGAGATGGTTTTGCAAACTTATGAGCTGTTGCCGCAAAGTTGGAAAAGTAGGCGCCGCTCGGGCAGACTTCCACGCAGCTAGTTCCTGGTCGAGATTCATCTCGATGTAGGACTTGTCTTCTTGGAGCCGACTGATATTTCGCGTACTGGCATCCAATTGAGAATTCAACGCCTCCAGCATCTTGATGTTGGCGTCCATGTCCCCTGGCAAATGCCCATAATGCTCAATCTTGAATTGCGAGAGTTTGGCATCCATGTTATCGAGATTGCGCTTGGCCTGATCGAGTTGGCGAGAAAGAAAATCCGTGGTCGTCTGTGCTACCTGTTCGCGAACCTCAAGGTTTTCGGCAAGCAACAGAGAGATAATTTCGGCACATATCTGCTGCGCATCCCGCGGATTGTCGGCCGTATAGCTTACGTTGAAGCCAGGTACATCCGCAGTATCCGCGGCGGTCCCTCCCCCTCCCTTCTCTTTGCGATAGGGGCTAACGGAAACGTTGGTTCTAATATCGTCGATGACATCATCCATCGATTTTCCATTGCGAACCAAACCAAGACGGGTGACTAGAGGCTCTAATCGCGAGCGGCTGAGCACGTTCTGCTGCAAGATGATCATCCGATTACTGACGCGTTCGGTCACGATCGGGTTCACGTAGCCGGTCGGAACCACCTGCCCTTCGACCAAGAGCAAAGCTCTCGAAGTGTACTTCGGCGTGAATGCGAATGAGACCAGGAACCCGATCAGGGCCGCACCAAGAGCGGGAACCAGAACTAATAGAATGCGGCGCCGGGCGATCGCCACATAGTCGTCCATCCCCAATTCGCGATTTGCAATCATCTCTCTGGCTCAGTGAATTACGCTTCGTCTCGAGTTATCTAGATTGGAGTGCACCGCGAATCTCCGTGGGACGGAATAGCGTCAACTCCCAGCCGCATCGCTACGGCACAACTACCATATCTCCAGGTTCCAAAACGATATTTTGGTTTGTGCTCTTACCCTTAACGAGGGTTTTGTAGTTTACTCGCAGTTTCTTCTGAACCCCATTTTCCAGTCGCAAAACGTAAATTTTCTTCGTATTAGCGAACGTACTGGGACCAGCAGTTATGAGGGCCTCCAGCACGGTCATGTTGGGAGCCAAGGCCATGGGCCCTCGGTGTCCAACTTCCCCAACCATGTAGAACACTTGGGGCTTTGCTTGCGAAACGATTACGGTCACGCGCGGATCGTCGACATACTTTTTCAGGCTCGCCGAAAGAGAGGCCGCTAATTCCATTGGCGTGAAGCCCACAGCCTTCACATCGTTGAGGAGAGGCAGTGAAATCATTCCATCCGAACGAACCTGTAACGTGGTGGAGAATTCTGGTTCTTTCCAGACTGCAATTCGCAGCACGTCTCCTAAGCCGATTCTATAGGCGGGCCCGGGGGTGAACGCCGTTGGCAGATCCGGCGAGGGCGGCGCGGACGAGGGCGCTATGGAGTTCGGTACCTGCGGCTGCGCTTTTCGCGAGTGCCACGGCCACTCAGCGAGTGATGGGGAAGACAACGCAAGGGTCATTGTCAGAACTATTATCACCTTCATGTAACTGTGATAGTCGACTGCTTGGAGATCGCGCCTAGCCCACATGCATTCGTTTGCAAAACGAGTGGACAACCATCTAGCAGGAGCGACTTTTGAGGTCTCTGACAGTCTACCCTCGCGAAGGTGTTCCGGTTCAAACTGTGGTCCCGGTCTAACAAGCACATCGAACTCTACCCGGCAGCTTTCACCGCGAAATTGTGCATCAAACGGTACCACAAGCCGGTGACGTTTCCTCGTAACGCTCTGTTAATTTTCTGTTAAAAAGCTAGAAAATGGTTTCATTCAGATGCCAACTGGTTGAGAATCCGATACTCAGGCGAGTTTCTTTGTTCTATGTTCTACCGGCCCATGGTCTGAGGCTGCGGCGTTGTAGGCTCGATCCACTTGGAGAACTCCTGAGCGATCGATGAGATGCCCGATCAATGGGATCCTTCGAGATGGATGCGTGTTTGCTGTGTATAACGCGTCGCTGAGTTATCGCCTGGCTGGTTCATTTTCTGAGTGAATCAATTGTCACAAATCGCGGCGATTAGCGAGCCTGAGTTCGTTCGCCCTCCATGGCGCGCTATCTCGTGGCGAGTACCTGTCACCGTTGCCTTGGTTGGGTGGTTGTACTGTTCGATTCTCGTCTATCTGGTTCTCCAGTGGGGCGCTGATTCGAATTTCTCGCATGGATTTCTAGTCCCAGTGTTCTCGATTTTTGTTCTGTGGCGGAACAGATTCCACCTGCAAAGCATTCCGGTGAGGCCGTTTAGTTGGGGACTTTTGGCTGTCGCGTTCTCTCTGGTCGTTCTTGTCGTGGGGGTGTTGGGAGCGGAACTGTTCCTTGCAAGATTTTCCCTCTTATTGGTGATCGCTGGTCTGGTGGTAACTTTTTTCGGGATCGATTACCTGCGCGCTATTCTGTTTCCGCTTTCGTGTTTGTTTCTGATGATCCCGATTCCGGCAATCGTGTTCAATGAAATTGCCTTCCCTCTGCAAATCTTGAGTTCCCAAATTGCATCGTCAATCTTGCCCTGGTTCGGCGTGCCCGTTCTGCGGGAAGGCAATATCATCAACCTGGCGCCGATGTCGTTGGAGATTGCAGAAGCGTGTAGCGGAATTCGCTCGCTTCTCTCGCTCATCACTCTGGCGGTCATTTATGGGTACTTATCGACCAAAACCAAGTGGGTGCGCGTCGCACTTGTCCTCGCAGCAGTTCCCATAGCTGTACTTGCGAATAGTCTTCGCATCGTAACCACCGGCCTCTTCGTGCAATATTGGAATCCTAGTAAAGCCGAAGGCTTCTTCCACGGGTTCTCAGGGTGGCTGGTCTTCCTCATCTCAGTGGCTATGCTCTGTATCGTTCAGCAGGTTCTTACGAGGGTTTCGCGGAGGAGGACGCATGTTCAATGCTGAGAACATGCGATTTCTGGCTGCCGTTTTCCTGCTGGCGAGTACAGCCGTGTTTCTCACTGTTCGCAATAAGGGCGAGATCGTTCCGGTGCCGCCGAATTATCGGTCGTTCCCTCGAAGCTTGGGACCGTGGGCAGGAAGCGACATTAACATTCCGCGCGATGTCGTCGACGTACTCGGCGAAGGAGATTTCCTCTTCCGCGACTACCAGAATCGGTCGATCAATGCCGCCCCAGTGACCTTGTTCGTCGCATACTTCCCCAGCCAGCGTGCAGGTGATACCCTTCACTCCCCCAGGAATTGCCTGCCCGGTGCGGGTTGGCGGCCTGTGAGCGCGAGTCGAATTGAACTTGCCCTTCCTGGGCGCGAGCCGTTCGTTGCGAATCGTTACATCGTGGCCAAGGCGAATCAGCGTGGCCTCGTCCTTTACTGGTATCTTGCGCACGGACGCACAGTCGCAAGTGAATATTGGGCAAAATTCTATCTTGTTGAGGATTCAATTCGGCTCAATCGCAGTGATGGTTCCCTGATTCGAGTGACGACCAAAATTGCACCAGATGAGACTGATGCGCAAGCGCAGGAGCGAGTTCTTTCACTACTAACTCTTGCGGTCCCTGTCATCGATAAGTACGTTCCACGCTAAAGAGGCTGCCAGATCAGGAGAAAACGAGACAAACGTATGAACCGCATTGATATGCGCTGGATTCTTGTGGTCAGCTTGTTGGTTTCTTTGCCTAACTGCTCGCGCGATCCTAATGTGCGCAAGCAGAAGTACGTCGAAAGCGGCCGGCGCTACTTCCAAAAGGGCAAGTATCGGGAAGCTGGAATTCAGTTCAGTAACGCTATTCAGGTAGATCCGAGATTTGGCGAAGCGCATTACCAGCTGGGACGAGTCTACAGTCGACTTCAGCAGTGGACGCCGGCATATCAGGAACTCGCCCGAAGCGTAGAACTTCAGCCTGACAACTATCTGGCCCGGCTTGACCTCGCAAACCTGCTGATCGCGGGTCGCCAATTAAGACTTGCGCAGGATCAGACGGAATGGCTGCTGCAGAACCAGTCAAACAACCCACTGGTGCACTGCACCGTGGCCACGCTGCTGGCGGCTGAGGGCAATGTCGCTGCTGCAATACCGGAATTGCAAAGAGCCATCGCGCTTGCCCCAGACCGGTCGCAGTCGTATCTATTGTTGGCTTCCATGCAGTCGAAGATCGGACAAATCGACGCCGCTGGACCAAATTTCCAAAAGGCAGTTGAACTGGACCCAAACAATTCTGAACCAAGACTCGCTCTCGCCGCCTATTATCAGGCCCGCGGCCGCATGACAGAATCGGAGCACGAGATGCAAGAGGCAGTTGCGGTCGATCCGAAAGATATTGAGCTGCGTTCATCTCTCGTTCGCCTGTATATGGCGGAAGGAAAGGAAGAAATCGCGGAGCAGTTCCTGAAACGCACCAAGGCCGACTTTGTTGGCAATCCTGACGGGTACAGGATGCTTGGCGATTTCTTCTTCGCGGTCGGCCAACTTGAAAACGCGATCCAGGAATATGCCAATCTAGTGCACCAATACCCCGGCGAGATCCTAGTGAAGAAAAACTATGTGCAACTCTTGATTCTCGACAATCGATTCGACGAAGCCGACAAAATCAACATAGAGGTATTACGTGCAAGTCCGCAGGACTCTGCCGCATTGACCTACCACGGAGAGATAGAACTGCATCGGGGGAACAGCAAAGAAGCCATCGCGGTGTTTCAGAACGCCCTCCGGAGTGATCCCGGTAACGCCCCCGCTTTTTACCAGCTTGGCCTGGCTTTTGCCCAGATTGGCGATTCCGCGCAAGCCGAAAGTGCCTGGGAAGAAGCCGTCAAGCTCAATCCGGACCTTAGCGAGGCGCACCTTGCACTGGCAACGGCGGCATTACGTGACGGAGACATGCAAGCCCTGGAACACTCAGCGGGCGAGGTGATTCGGATTCTTCCCCGCTCTCCCGCAGGGTACGCGCTGCGTTCGCTCTCCTTTTTGCGCCGAGGCGACTTCCAGCGAGCGGAAAGCGATGCTAAGCAGGCCATCAGCATCGCCCCCCTGGTTCCAGACGGCTATTTGCAGATGGGAAATATTCGGCTCGCACAGAAGAGCTACCACGAAGCCATGAACTTCTATCATCAGGCTTTGAACCTTGATGCCAGTTCACAGGATGCGCTCGCTGGCCTGATGAAGGCTTACATCGCCGAGGGCCAAACGCCGAAGGCCCTTTCCGCCGCGCAGGTTCAACTCGCTAAAGTGCCGAACAGCAGCGCAATCTATGACCTGCTCGGGACAACTCTTTTCGAGCACCGTAAGGCGAAGGAAGATCTCGAAGCTGCACAGTCCGCTCTGATGAAATCGGTAGAACTCGACAAGAAGAACGCTGACGCGCTGCTCAAGCTCAGCCAGGTACAGGCCGCAAGAGGTGAGGTCGATGAGGCGATTTCAACAACTCAGCGCGCAGTAAAAGATAATCCCAAGCAGGTCGAACTCTACATTCTGATGGGCCGCTTGTACGAGTTCAAACAGGAACTTCCGCAAGCCCAAGAGTGCTACCGGAAGGCCCTGGAGGTAAATCCAGATAGTCCGCAGGCCTCGAACAATATGGCCTCATTACTGAGCCGGACCGGCGGTAACCTCGACATTGCTCTATCTCTGGCGCAAAATGCTCGGCGTCAGATGCCAGACTCGCCCAATACCGCCGACACCCTCGGCTGGGTACTCTTCCAGAAGGGGGCATACAAGTCAGCCGCCGACTTGTTTCTTCAAGCCCTGAATTTAGAGAGACGGAGCAGGTCGGTCGACAGTCCGACTTTGCATTTTCATTTGGGATTGGCTTACGAAAAGAGCGGCCGGCCGGACCTCGCGCGCCGTCAGTTGGAGCAGGTTTTAAAGATTGATCCCAACTACTCGAGTGCGGGTGATGTCCGCAAGTTGCTTGAGCAACTGCGCGGATAACAAGCGCAGAGATTCAGCGTCCCGGTTTTCCACATCTCTGATTCTGCTAGCAGTCAAAAATTCATACACTATTCATTTTCGGGTCATAAAGCCGTCGCGATTGAACTCTATAAGGGTATCTGCGTATTGATCCGCTGTGGGGCGAGGTGGAGCATGAAGGTGTGGAGACTTGCACTACTGATCGCGGCGGTAATTTGTATCTCTCTTGCTGCTTCGGCCCAGACTAATATTACATTCACCAACAACGACGGCACGTTCACCTTTGACGAAGACTCCGCAGCGGGAAACCCTACATACGATGAGCTGACCCTTGGCGCGATCTCGAACGGGCTGGGTGCAGACGGTACGTTGACGGGCATCAGCGGCCTTTCGGCCTTCGGAATTCCAAATCAATCCCTGACCTTCCCATGCTCCCCGGACTGTTTGGGCACAATCTCCTTGACCACAGGCACGCTAGAGAGTGGCAGTATCCTTGGCAGTGCAAAATTCAACCCCGGCGGGACTTTTTCCGTCGATTACAACGGATTGGGCATTATTTTTAGCGGCACATTCAGCAAAGCCAAGTGGGTGAGCGGGGGTAGTGGGACCAATGTTTGGACATTCATAGGCACCATCATGAATGGGACCTTGACCGTCGACGGACAGACATATACGATTCCGACGGCTGCCACCGTGCAACTCACAACTGTTGGCGGGGCTAACGGAACGCCGGTTTACCACACCAACAAACAGACCTATACGTTCTCAGACAATCAAGGTACCACGAATTTCTCCCTTGCACCTGAGCCGGGCAGTTTGGTTCTGTTTGGCTCTGGTCTGGTTGTGGTTGGCTTGCTTACCAGGAGGCGGTCAACTGGTCAAAGGGAATCCTGAAGCTTTCCTCGCTGTTCCAGGCCACGGTTCCTTTCGTCACAGATGGTCCCAAACCTGCAATTAACATTTTCTGCACGACAAACCTCGCCTTCTTCCGATACAATTTCCACCATCAGGCTACAGAGTAGCCTTTCGCTGCTCCCCCTGGCGGTGGTTTTGTCCATACTGCAGCCACATCGCCTTGACAGAGAATACCGAAGAGTCCGTTCTCGCGGGGTGGTTGAACCAGGGCTTCAGATTCAGCTGAAGGTAGGGACTATTGCGTGCGTCTCTCAGCTTCTTACGGCAATCGCCTATTTCGGCGAAAAACGTCGCGATTTCTTAAGTCGCTGTGGCTATCCGGCGCTTTCCTTCTGCTATTTTCGCTTGCCAGCAGCTGTAACAGTTCCAAGTCGGCCACCGTCGGGTTTTCCAATGCCACCCTGCAAGGAAACTATACCTACACCCTGAGTGGCACTGCCTTCAGTTCTGGTGGCAATCAGCCGTACGAGGAAGCTGGCACATTCATCGCGGATGGAAATGGAAACATCACCGGCGGAATCGATGATTTCGTGGAAGACTCGACTCTCTCCAGTAACAAAATTACGGGCACTTACACGGTCGGCAGCAACGGCAACGCCACGATGACGATTCAGTCATCTCGCGGTACAACCCAGTTCGCATTGACTCTTATTTCCAGTTCCGATTTTTACCTGATTGAATACGACTCATCTGCAAGCGGCTCCGGAGAAGCCCTCCGGCAAACGCCTGCCGCATTTTCTGCAACTCCAGCGGGAACTTTTGTTTTCCGGCTGCATTCATCGCTGCCCAACAGCGCCGCTCAGGGTTCGGTCTCCAACGTAGGTCAAATGGTAGTTCAGGGAGGTGGGATCAGCGGTACTGAGGACGTTGTGCGGGATGGAGTGGTGGGATCGTCGTCCATCCTCGGCTTGATGGAGGCGCCAGACAATAACGGTAGGGGAACCGTGAAGCTCAATGACAGCTCCGGCAACGAGAGTAATTACGTCTACTACATTGTTGACTCGCAAACGCTCAAGTTCCTAGAAACTGATCCTGGGCCACTCGGCAATGGCCGCGCCGACGCACAAAGCGGAAGTTCGTTCAGCAATTCGAGCTTGACCGGTGCATTCTCTTTCAGGGGAAGAGGCGACACCCTGGTCTCGTCTTTCGGTTCCAACAGCTTGGGCGCGTTTGCAACTGACGGTAACGGTAATGTTACTTCCGGAACTTACGACGCAGTTCAGGATGGGAATCCCGCGTCAAACGTTCCAGTGACCGGTAGCTATACCGTCAGTTCGAACGGCCGTGCCGCTATCATTTTGACTCCCCAAGGCATGAATCCGATCCCGCTGGTCGTCTGGATGATCAATTCGTCTGCCGGCCTTTTACTCGTGGACAGCCCCAACTTGTCGGTGGTTGGCAGAATGGATCAACAGCTGGACACTCCGTTCTCGGCGGCATCTCTGAACGGCTCATACGCCTTCTATATGTTTGGGGTCGAAGGCCCGAATGCGCCGCCCGTCAATCGCGCTGGCATCATGAGCTTTGACGGCAGCTCAACGGTCACCTTCAGCGACTATTTTGTAAACTTGGGCGGAACGACAGCCCGGAACGGGCCTGTGTCAGGAACCTATTCTGTCAGTGCCAACGGCAGGGTCGTCGCCTTCTCGGTAGGAGGCGTGAAAACCCAAGTCATGTATCTCATCTCCAACGATTCCGGTTCTCTCATCTTGGCCACAGGCGGAGGTGATCTGGGCGGGAGCCTTGCGCTTCAGGCTGCGCCCTAAGCCAGACCACTAACTTCCATTTCACATTCTTTTAACTCTAATGTAACAATCCTTTTCCCCACGTCGACTAAACTTTCGGATCACTTATTATTCGACAATCAGGTGGGCTCTGCGCTCGCCTCGGCGAAGGCAGGCTCTACGAACGAGGTTTCAGGTGAGGTTCGTCGCATTCACAATTGGTCTTCTGACCTCTCTGGCTTGGGCCGCGCCGCTGAGCCCCACCGCTAAGGCAGTTATTCCCCCCAACGTCCGGCAAATCATCAACCTTGACTACCGCATGCTGAGAATATTCGGGGCGGCCATGACCCTGAAGGAACAGGCGCTTCCAAACAATCTCCGACAGTTTGAGACCGCGCTCCAGAACGCTGGCGTCAATCCCGATTCGGATTTAGACACTTTGACATTCGCATCGTTCGACGACGAAAAGAAAGTCATGCATATGGTGGCTGTGGCCTCCGGACCCTTCTCGTCAATGAATATCTTGACTCAGTTGCGCCTCCAAAAGCTTAGACCCATTGCCTATCTCAGCTACGATCTTTATCCGGTTTCCAAAGCGTTGGTGATGACAATCCTGCACGACGACACTCTACTGCTGGGAGATATAGCGGGAATCAAGAGTGTGCTCAACATACGTGATAACCGTGGGCCCACGATCGAAATCAACAAAGACCTCAACGAAGTGATGCGGCCCATTGAGAAGGCGACTGTCTGGAGTGTGCTCGACCGCGAGGGCACGCAGCGAATGCTGCTTTTAGCACTCGGTGACGATCCCAAGCTTGCTGGCATCGCGAGTCTTGAGCAGAAGGTGATAGGTGCATATTTCCGGATGAATTTCCGGGGCGGGGTCCGTTTCGATATGGATGTTGTAACCTCGGACAGTGCCAGCTCAATGGCGCTTACATCTCTGTTAAAAATGGGCATACTTTATAAGAAAATCACCACAAATTCCGCCCAAAAGATGGCCCTGGGGGACGTAAGTGTAGCTTCGAAACGCATCTCTAAAGATTCGGAGCGGTCGGATCTGAAAATGCAATTCAAAGCTGGCGACCGCGAGCTCCAGACTTTGCTTCGCTCGCAATGTTTCACTTCTATGTCGAATGAACGGAAAGAATTGGCCGGCTTTACCTCGGCGATCGTGACCGATGACCAAAAAGGAATGGAAGGGTCTGCAAGACTCGAATAGGCAAACACGCATGAGGATGCGGACATGCTCGCTGGCGCTGTTAACCGCCCTGACCTTCGGTTGCAGTGGTAAGACTTCGCTGAGTCCGAACAATAGTGTTTCCGGAGCTTACGACTTCGCCGTCACATCCAACGTCACAGGTGCAGTAACCCTGGTGGAAGCAAATCTCTCGGGCAGTGCGAATCAGAGCAGCGCCAATGGTCCCACGCAAGTGCAGATTCTGACTCTGGAGAAAAAGATCTGGTATGTCAACGGATCTTGCCCTGGAAACACGCCTGGACAGAACAGCCTCACGACCAGCATTACCGGTGACAATGTTGCCGTAAGGTTCGACGAAGGAGGAAATGCTTTCGGCGGTCCGGCGGTCTTCACCGGCGCTAGCATCAACGGTAGCTATTCACTTACTGGCAGCAGCTGTCCGGACTTGGTTGGAATCATCGGTGTCTATCCGCCCGGCTACGACCAGGGAGGTTTCGTCGGAAATCCAGTGGCAAACTTGACCGGCACGTTCTCGGGATCAATTAACCTGCCGAGTGGCACGGATAACGCTTCTTTCACCCTTTCGGAGGGCTCAGATCAAAGCTTAACCGTGACCGCGCAGTTAACTGGTGCTGACAACGGCACTTTCACGCTCACCGGAACAGCGATAGGAAACAGCATGTTCGTAAGCGGCACGGTTAGTGGCCAAGATATCTCTCTGCTGGGTTACTACGACCGGCAAGGGACATTCAGTGGCTATCCTGGTTCCCTGATAGTGTTCAACTACGTTAGCCAAGCCAAAGCTGGTGTGCTGTTATCTCAGTAAGCTCGCACCTATCCGCTGTAGTTGGCCCAAAATCCTATGAGCGAAGCAGTTTGGCTCCCAACTGACAGATGTCTCTAGCTCGATCATACAAAGGAGAAACAATGAGGCGCATTCTCAGGTGCTGTGCGGTTCTACTCTTCGCAGCGACGTTGGTGGCGCAGACATCTACCATTCCCACCTCGACATCTAAGGCAGCAGACATCGAAACTCAATTACAGCAGCTTCGAGAAGATCGAGCGTCCGACCGCAAGGAAATCGAGACCCTTCAGCAGGAAGTTGCTCTTCTACAGCAGGAAATGCAAAGGATCAATGGCACCTTGCAACGGGGACAAGCAGTGGCTCTGGATGGCCGTGCCGTCGAACACGCAGGTCCCCCTGCAAACCAGCCGCAACTGCAGATGGCCGCCCTTCATAGCGTCGTAGCAGATCCGGCAAGCCAAAGTAGCGCCAGTCCCCAAGCCATGACGCTGCAGCAGCAGAGAGAGACAGCGAGCGACTTGGAGCATCCTCTGGCCATCCACTTCAAGGGTATAACTATTACCCCCGGCGGTTTCATGGCGGCAGAAACTGTGTGGCGTGGGCATGCCCTTGGCTCCGACATAAATACGCCCTTCAACTCCGTGCCATTTAATGGCGCGGATGCAAGTCATCTATCGGAATTCTTCGGATCTGGACGGCAGTCCCGTATCTCAAGCCTTGCCGAAGGAAAGCTGAGGAGCGCAAAGCTTTCGGGCTACTTCGAAGCAGATTTCTTGTCGGCCGGCATTACCTCAAACAATAATGAGAGCAACAGCTACACTCTTCGACAACGGCAGGCTTGGGGCCAAGCTGCACTCGACAGTGGCTGGACTTTCACTGGCGGGCAAATGTGGAGCTTGATCACCGAAACCAAGCAAGGCGTCGAAAACCGCACTGAGGCCTTGCCCATGACCATCGATCCTCAGTACGAGGTCGGATTCAGTTGGGCTCGGCAGTACGGATTCCGCGTAAGCAAGAATTTGGGAAACACCATGTGGTGGGCCCTCTCGGTTGAGAATTCTCAAGCTACACTCGGCGGACACGCCGTGTCCGGTCAAAATAATTTCGTCCTCGGTTCGCAGGGCGCCAGCGGCGGGCTCTACAATCCTACCGCGAATTATTCCTTCAATCCATCGCCGGATGTCATTACAAAGTTCGTCTTTCAACCGGCCAACTTTGGACACTACGAGGCATTCGCAATGGTCAGCGACTTTCGCGATCGCATCTACCCCTGCGGTGGAACCATTACCGCTACCAACGGCGTCCTTCCCCCTCCCGTACCCTGTGGCACGGGAAATATCCCGAATGCAAGTGGCGCTTATAACAACAGCAAGATGGGAGGCGGATTCGGCGTTAATGCCAGAGGAACCGTGCACCAACAGTTCGATTTGGGGATGCATCTTTTCGCAGGCAACGGCATAGGCCGATACGGTTCAGCGGGACTTCCCGATGTCATTGCGCGTCCCGATGGTGTCTTGGTTCCAGTCCGCAATTATCAGGGTCTAGGGACGATCGAGTACCACTCCAAGCGCCTGGACCTCTATACCAATGTCGGACTCGAGTACGGAGCTCGGACGGCATATACGTTTGGGGGTAAGGGAGCCGGCTATGGTTCGCCGCTGTTCACTAATGCCGGATGCAACATCGAAGGTCCGCCAAGTGCGACCGGTACGAATGTGAACACTCCGACCTCAACTCCTGGTACGACGGGGAGCGGCACGATCCCGGTCACGGGGCCGACAGGAACTCCTCTCACTCCAGGATTCAATACCTCCAATCCCGCGAATTGCACCGGAGACACCCGCTCCATCATCGAAGGGACCGTCGGATTCTGGTACCGGTTCTACAACGGGCCGAAGGGCCGAATCCAGTGGGGACCGCAGTATTCTTACATCGATCGCAATACGTGGGGCGGCGTGGGCGGCAACCCGAATGCGATCGAAAACATGTTCTTTACTTCGTTCCGCTATTACCTGCCCTAAGGTGTAGCGAAAGTTGAAAGCCCAAGGACGCCAATCGATGCGAACTGCTGCTACGAAAAAACAACTGAATCTAGACCGATTGTTCCCAACTGCGTTATGGGAGGTGACCATGCCAGAATCCCCGTAGTCGGCACGGGGACTGAACGGTTCTGTCTGCACTTTGGGCCTGTTCGAGCGCGAGTGGATGTCACGGTGCTGATGAAAGCGTCGCGTAATAGGACTGGGGTCGCTCTCCATTTGGAAAGCTGGAATCGGAACGGCGGGCGCTATTCGATAAAGCCTGACGTCCGGCAAGATCTGTGAGAGGTTGCGGGCACGATTCGATGATTCTCAACTGATGCGCGTGCAGGTCCCTACGCGATCTTCTTTGATTGTGTTTCAGACTGATTTGTTTGCCCCATCTTCTTCGCTAAGAGCGCGAGCAGGCGTTCGATCTTCTTATCTTCTACTCGTGGGAGGGTGATTGGGACCGGGCCGTGCAACTTAGAGGGTGTGGGGAGGGGCATTGCGAGCGATCCTCTCAGTACAGAAGGTCTCTCTGCACGACTGGAATAAAGGATGTTGGGAAGCGTCCCACAGCGTACGGACTGTCGGCAATAGCACTTAAGGGCAAGACGTGTGGAAAACCAGCACGAAATTCACGAGGGTGAAACATTGAAAAGCCAGTGTGGTTTGTAATGATAGGGCGTTCCCACTATAGCAGCTATGTCAGTTCAAATGGGCATCATGTGCGAAAAGTGCCACAGAGTTCACTTCATCGGAACGTCCTCTGGGATCAAACCCATGCTGGTACCAGGCATGTATGCTTTTTCCTGCCGATTCTGCGCCGAAAGAAGAGAATTCAGAAAGGAAACGATGCGCCCGTACCGCGTTTCAGATGAAGTGTTCAGCGCTGGCCACGCAAATAAAGGTGAGTACGTTGCTGTTCCTCCCTCATCGAACGGGCCAACATCGTAATGATGGCTATCGCGGGGTCACCACGTCCACCTGGAGCGAGGATCCAGATAGGAACTTGATTTGAAGACCCTGAACCCTCTCCGCTCTCGAACCAAACGTCAGAGGCATATGAGCAAGTGGCGGTGTAGTGTCCGGGAATGGGAAGGCCCGATCGATGGTAACTATAGTCTCGCCCGAACTAGCAACTGTGTCGTGCGGGAGTGATTCGCCGGACTCAAGAATCCTGCGCTGCAGCGGACCAATTACGACCAGCGGGCTGATGGCTGGACTGGCGGAAATGCGGAGCTTCGTAGGACTTTCCTTTGATCGAAACCTGAGTTTTACCCGAATGTTGAAACCAGTGCGAACAAAAACACTCGGCCACGACGCACAAACGAATTCGCAGGATGATTGCCGAGGATGAAAACCACGGATGGACCCCAAAAACTGGAAACGGATTTTGTCAGAGGATCACATTCGTCTGAATGGACAGCAATCTGATTTCATGGGATTTTCACTTGACTCCGCTGGTACTCGGTATAGTGTAGTCGTCACGCAGCTCTGGCCGAATCCTCTCCCATGCTGCCCGACGCAGCGAACCGTCTAGAGGATGAAAGAAGGCCGACATGTTCCAGCCGCGAAAAGCCTTGGCGAACCTCTACGAAGAACTAAGAACCCTTGAGGTCTTTGACCGGATACATGAATACGCTTCAGATGCAGACCCAGCCAACGACCCTCTGTATGCAATTCGGCAAATTAGGCGGAGAGAAATTGCGGAGAAAATTGCGAGACTGAGAGCGCATGAGCCTGCATTCTGGAAACCTGCTGGGCTTAGTGGGGCAATTGCCTTCGTATGCGCAGTCGGCTGCGCCGTGCTCTATCACTCGCTAAGGTAGGGCGGAACACTGCTGGCGTCAGTCGCGCAAGGAAGCTGGAGAAGAGTCGGGGACTGTTCGGTTCGGGAGGGCGGCGATTCCACTTGCGTTCACGGCCGTAGGGATGTTCGGCGTTGGTCGAGCTGGCGGCCCAGCACGATGTGGACCATCGCACGCACATTGGGTTCCTAGATCGCCCGCAATGGATGTTACGAATTACTCGCAGATTAGAAAATCCGGATCCGAGCAGGAGCCCAACCAGATAGGGCGGCCCTCCTGAGACGCCGGGAACATTGTTACTCCATCCTCGTTTCCGGGCTCAATGACATTTGATGGCAAGGGGAAAGAGTAGAGCAGAACTGCACATTGAAGCACCTCCACTTTCACGTTTGCGCAGCACTGTAGCGTTGTTCCCACCGATGAAGAGTGAATGGTTGTGTGAAACGTAGTTCATTGCGGAGCACGGTAGGTCGGCCCCGCTAAATTGTTTTCCAGGTCGGGCTGCTGTCGTCAGTGCGGCAGCCGTCTCATTGGATTGAGCTGGCGGCCTGGGAGAATACGTTGTTGGCGTTCGAGCCGACGAGACGGATTGTACCTACGACGAGTACGAGGATGACGGCGAGCATCACCGCGTATTCGGCTATGTCCTGTCCTTCTTCGCCCGTCCAGAGCGCGCGGACGTAACTAGCCATGATACCTCCCAGGTACAGGCTGCTTCAGGTTCTGACCGCGCCTTGAATCGTCCTTCGGGGCGACAAACGATACGATGGCTGGCGATGCGCCTCGATGGTGCGCCTTTTGGAGTTTCTGCTTCAGAATTAGGTCTGTCAATTCTTCTGTGTAAACGGCCGAGTTTAGTTTTTGGTTTTGGGGATGGGTGCGCGAGGGAAGGGGGCAGCGCCTCTTCCCTCGCCCAGCGCTGTAGAAGCTTGTGATTCATGATGCCACACTTTCCAGAGCCGGCATCCGCTCCGGCCAGAGAATCGTAAAGTGGGCGGTTGTGCGCCGCATATTTTTAGGCGAAGGCCGAACCCCAAAGTGAACTCAGGATAGTCCAGAAGCCCGACGTACAAGAGACAGGTACCAGGATGGGGGGAGTGACAGGCTTGTCGGTTCACGTCTGGGAGTCTCTCTACCACGGAATCCGACGATTACGAGGCGCCGGGTCCCGCGGCATTAGAGGAGAACAAGTGATTAAGCATCGATTTTCTTGAAGGCGCCGGTAAACACATTCGACAAGCTCCACATGATGTGAAACTTGACAGCCTACCTGATCACTCTCTCCACGCGTTCGTTGGGGAAGACGGAGAACCTGGTCCGCAAACCGCTCGATACGGGAGCGATGAACCGATACCCTTTCTTCTAAGCGGTATAAAAAAACCCTCTCCCCGTTAATCGGGGAGAGGTCCTTGCCAGCTCGAAAGTGTTTTAGTCGTCGTCGTCCATATCTGCCTTGGCTGACGCGGACTTGCTGAAGTCGCTCGGCGGACGAACCGTCTTCTCGCCGGGGAAGGGGACCCTGTACCCAGTGGCATCGTACCAGTCGTAGTGGCTGACGACGTCCGGGTCCTCAGAGTCTGGGATGTGATACTTGGCGGCGAAGATCTCCGCCTTTTTCTGGAGCCATGCCGCCTGCAGAGCTCTGGCCTTAGGGGTTGCTGCCAGATCACTACGAGCAGGGCCGCCGATATTCTGGCTGCTGAGGTTCGACGGAGCCACATACCCCTCAACCCCATAGGGCAGCGGGACCCCGTTCGGCACGTGCGTCCACGGTAGGAAGTTTACCTTGGGCGGGTTGTCGATGAAGAGCGTCCTCATGGGCGAGGCCACGAGGTCGTTCTGGTTCATGGGCGGCATACCGAGGATCTGCTCGATCGTGCGGGTCATGTTTACCTGAGTATAGAAGGTGCTGTCTTCCGTTACCCCGCCGTTGCTGCCGTCGGAATTCACCTTCTGAATAACGTAGGGGCTGATGACATAACCGGGGGAGCGGTGACCGTCGACGTGATCCACACCGGTCTGCGCGTCGTCTTCCTCGACAAAAATCGCCGAAGAGGACCAAATGGGGCTGTGGCTGATGTAGTCGACAAAGCGGCCAAGGGCCAAGTCGTTATCGGCCTGCATCGCTGCCGCGTTCGGCGGTCCGCCGGTGTGGTCAGAGCTGATCCACATGAATTCCAGCTGGGGCACCTTACCGGCCGCCACGTCTTTATCGAAGTCTTGCTTCCAGACATCAAACCGGTACTGATCGGGGATGCCCAGATCGAATTGGGGGTAGTTTTGGACCGTGTGCTTGATCAGGTTCGGGAGCGGGGATACCGAGCCGATGACGTTGTAGTACTGGAGCTCCGGCTCGTTGCCAGACTCGTATTCCAGTGTGTCGTTGTAGAACTGGGTCCAGCTCGGCTCGCAGCTGTTGCTGATGACAAAGCCATCGGCCGAAGTTGGAGTGCAACCCGGCACGTTGAACGTGTTGTACTCGATGTACTCGCCGTAGTTCTTAAGCGAAACGCCAGCCTTTACGGCCTGGTCCCACAGGTGACCCTTCTTTTGATAAGCCAGCGCATCGCCCCCGTTGGAGGGATAGTCGCGGAGCCAGTCCGGCGATTGGATATCGTCGGAGTAGGGCGCCATAGCCTGCATAATCCAGTTGTGACCGTCGGCCGACTGGCGGCTGGGGTCGTAGAAGTTGTCCAGAAGCGGGAAGCGCTGCACGATCGCGTGCGCGTTGGGAGATACGACGGGGTATGGAGTGTAAGACGAGCTGTCGCCGAAAACTGCCAACGAGGCGTCGCCATCGCCGCCCACCACGTCGCCCAGCATCTGATCATAGGTGCGGTTTTCACGGATGATCACGAACACGTGCTTGATCTTCGACGGATCTCCGATCTTGGCCGGGATTGCGACCGGCGCCTTAAACCGGTTGCCGCCCGAGGCAGTCAAAATATTCTCCAAAAGATCCCAGTGGTTATTCTGGAAGACCTGCTGAGTCATGGCCCACAGAGTCTCAGGGCTGGGAATAGGGACGATGCTGGCGGTGCCGAGGTCCTGGTGAGTGTTGAAGCCGTACACGGTGAATTCTTTAGCATACGAATTTTCGGCTGTATTCGTTGGAGCGGGTGCCACAGGGCCAAATCCGGTAGTGCCGATGCCCTTGTCGTTGGCAACGAGCAGCGCACCGTCCGCCGCGTCCAGAACCACTGAACTGGGCGCATAGCCGACCGGGATCATGCCCTTGACCGGATTGAACGCGAAGGCATTGAGGTCGACGACCGCGATCGCATTGGCGTTGTAAAGCGCGACGTATGCGATCTTGTTTACCGCGTCAACGGCAATCGAATTTGGTCCCGCGCCATAGGCAGGCCTGCCTTCGCCGGGCACGCCAACCGGCAGTCCGAGATCGATCCTTCGTACCTCCCGGTTGATGGTGGTGTCAATCACGGAGATGCTGTCGCTATAGGTGTTGGCCACCAGCAAATACTTTCCATAGAAAGCCATGCCGGTCGGATGGTGACCGGTCGAGATGTTGCCGGTGACTTTGAACGTCGCAAGATTGACTACGGAAACGGTGCCGGGGGCTGTAGTGCCGGTCGGATATTCAGCGACGACCGGCGTGCCGTTCGAGTATTCCTGAAAGTCGTTCGCGGTAGCAATCCGGCCGGCTTCATTGGAGACGTAGGCGGTCTTGCCATCCGGCGAGACGATTACGCTGTGCGGGACGTTACCGACGCGGATCTCCGGACCCTCTACAGGATTCGCCAAGCTGATGCTGGTCAGCGTGTCGTTGTTGTCCAGCACGGCGTAAGCGGTCGTGCCATCCTTCGAGATCGCAATGCCCGTGGGATAGGAAGTGAAGGTATCGTCTGAGACAATCGAGACGGTCTGGCCGCACGGGATATCAATGCTGCCCGTGGTCCCCCCAGGGCTGTTCGGGAAGCAAGTGACCGTGGTCAGATAGTTCTCGCTGTTGACGTCGATCGGAACGCTGACTTGCACTGGGTACGGATTTGGGCTGCCAGTTGATGTGATCAAGCCCGTGTTCGGGTCGACGTTGGCGACGGTAACGTAGGCAGTGCCGGACTTGTAAGCGCTGTTGTAGCCGTCCTGGCTGAACAGCAGGTGCAGGCCATCCGGCGTGTAGGTAATGCCGTTCTGGCTGCCGTCTGAATCGTAGCTGGTTCCACCCTTGGAGTTCACATATGGTGTGCTGTAGGTCTGCATGACTTGGCCGAGGGCGTAGCTACCGTTGCTGTTGGTGCAGCCGCTGGCGGACGTGCAGAAGATCGACACGGCCTGTGGGGCGCCCATTTGCAGGACGGCTGCGGTGTGTGTTGCGGCATTCGGGTTCAGCGCGATGGCCTTGGCGCGGGTGGTGGTACCGAGGTAGACCTGCGTGCCGACTGGCGTCAGGATTGTGCCATCGCTGACGACCCACGGGTTGGACAAGGGCGCCGAGTAGGTCGGACCGGTGGTCGCATTTGTGTTTTCG